>Ga0208770_1000115_pt1 | contig 59310 bp, 56 predicted proteins | sample AntAceMetag02UK9_FD_184771 | JGI IMG/M metagenome (GOLD analysis project Ga0208770, IMG submission 184771) | Saline lake microbial communities from Ace Lake, Antarctica - Antarctic Ace Lake Metagenome 02UK9 (SPAdes) (version 2) | ecosystem: Environmental > Aquatic > Non-marine Saline and... | reverse complement strand
CGTTTTATGTTTCAGCATACCAATATTGGTTCAATGTTAGAAAAGCATAATTTATCAGAGAAACAATTCTTCGTATCACCCACAAATAAAAAAGTGTATCACGAATTATTTGACTGGCCAAGAAAGACAGATTATGTTACGTTTCTAGTCAATAATCACTATCTTCCACTTAATAAACATCAAGAAGAACACGAATATCACCCTCTGTTTGATAACCCAGACATCAGTAAATACATTGCTTATTATTTATAAAATTGATTATATCATATGTTTTTATTCAGTAACAAATACAGAACTAATAATGTCGCAAAAATATTGTGTTGAAATAAAAAAGCGTAAAAGGCGTCGATGTATTGAATTCAGTTTAGTCAACTACCCGAATCTTCTTCTGAATCTTTTTGGCCATATTGTTTTTTGGCGTTTTTGCATCTTTATCAATTATGACTTTTCCATTCTCAACTATATATTCATTATCATATTTTTGGGTTTCCAAAGGATTCATTGTATCGTATGTATTATTTTTAACATACGGATTCATTTTTTTTGGCACCAACCCAGTGAAATACTCTTTTGTTAATAAAGACTGAACCAAAATAATCTCATCATTCTTCAAATTATATCCTAGTTTTCCAAACGATAAATAAGTTTGGGGTTGGAAAATAAATGACTTTATACGCGTATATCGTATTAATTCATCTGCCATTTTAGAAAAATATAATTCAGAGTTTGTTATACTGGAATCTAATAAATTATACGTTGGTAAAACTAGCATACATTGATTATTTATTTTATTAATTGAGCAAACTGGAGCTTGGTCGTCACATTTATCATCATTTTTATTTATACACAATGAGATTTCATTCAATAAATTAGGGTCATATGTATCAGAAAAGGATACTAAATTCGTTGTTATTTCCTTCAAAATAGATATTACTTTTTCTAGTTTGGTTAAATAAAGCATATAGGGGGCATTGTTTACAATATCCATTAATTTATTCTTGTTAATATTATTTTTAGTATCATTGATGATTAAACGTATCGTATTTCTAAAAACATTGTAAAAATTAGTTTCGAGTTTTAGTTTGTTAATATACAAGATTCTTTCTGAATCACGAGAAACATTGTTCAATGTAACCATATCTGTTGTTTTCATCGGAAGATTCTTATTAAATACATAATTATAATTATCCAACCGAGGTAATTCTTCAGATACATTCATCACAGGATAAGGTTCAGAAACCATAATAAACTGATTTGTTTCAGTGAGAATCCCAACTACATGGTCATCCTCTACAACTAAATAATCAGGTTTACATGGTATGTCACCATTACTCTCCTCCTTTAGTCTTGTTAAGAATCTTATTGTTCGCTCGTAAGTAGTATATAGCGTAACATCATTCATAAATACATAGTCGTATTTATTATCTATACCGCTAGGATAACATGGAACGTACCCTGTTGTTTCATCATTATTGTTAATATATAAACCAACTACTTTTCCTTGATAATTCAATATTTGATTTTCTATTTTATAATCCAATAAGTTTAAATGTTCAATTAAATCATGTAATAATATGGGATGTAGAAACTGATGTGTTTTATTATATTTCATAGGTAAACTAGGTAATGGTTTACAACTATATTTCATTAATGGAGAGACAATATTTTTGAAAATAGTTTCAATATTTTTTGGTATTTTTACATTAGTTTCTCTGAATAATTTCTGTATTTTTGGATTTTTGAGTTTATTTTCAAATAAATAAATTGGTTCGAAGTATTCCTCATTTTTTATTAAAAAAAGAGTGTCTCTATCTGGATTATATTGTTCATTTGAATAATGATTTGTTGGACATACAAAGTTTACATTATTTGTAATATCATTATTTTCTATTTCAAAAATAACTAGATTCAATCCTGTTTTTGCTAATTTTGGGTTTGGTTTACTAATAGCATCCCATAAATACGTATAATCAATATAAATATTATCATCTCGAATATATTCTATAAAAGATTCATACGAAGAGATAACACGTTTGAGGTATTCTATCTCTTTATCATTTCGTTGTTTGAATATTTTTTTATAAAGTTCACTTTTCATATATTTTTCCATATAAGTATCATCAATCTCTTTGCTATTAATTCTATCTTCATCTACAAAAGATATATAATTGTTTCCATTTTGTAATTCAATATAATTATCTATACTGATGGAAGTAATTATTTGTTTTTTCATTTCTTGTATAGTTGGTATTTCGCGGTTCTTTTCACCATAATATATTGCGTCGGCAATACATGCTATAAACGATTGTGTTTGTGAAAATTGAACACCATGTCGTACCAGACACGGATGATTCATTTTTAAGCCAGTATTTACCTTGCTCACTTGACATTTAATGCTCATTTCTTGAAACAAATATTGAACTGGATAAGGTAAGTATCCCCATCTACTTTGCGGTAAAGGAAATGATTCTGGTCGAATAATGTATTCTATCTCTTTGTCATTTTTATTTGATTCCTCCTGTTTTTTTATTTCTTCCTTTTCTTCCTTTTCTTCCTTTTCTTCCTTTTCTTCTTTTTCATTTTTATTATTATTGTCTTCTTTGTCTTCTTTTTCTTCCTTTTTTTTTTTATTTTTGTCTTTTTTATTTTTGTCTTCTTTGTCTTCTTTGTCTTCTTTGTCTTCTTTGTCTTCTTTGTCTTCTTTGTCTTTTTTGCCTTCTTTTTCATTATTTTCTTTTCCAGTAGAATCTCTACATTGATTTCGACGTTTCTGTTGACTTGGAGTTGCCCAATTTGTAAAACAACAAGGAACACATAAGTTATCTGGATGAACCGTTGATTTAAGAAATCCAGGATATTGTTTTTTATACTTATCTGACGGACCATGATGTTCAGGGTTATAAAACTCGTATACGAAACTATTATCATCTTTTACCACTTTTTGGAATCTATCAATTACACTTCCACATTCGGGATGATATTTAATGATTTTTTTCTTTCCTGTTTTTTCATCAATAATTTCCTTATCTACCATCTCTTTTGGGTCCAGAGGTTTATTTGTTTTTAGACACCAATAACGAGGACAAATATAATTATACTTATTCTTAGTGTCAGAACCATATGATATAATATCCCCATCTTGAAGAAAAGATTCTTTTTTTAATAAATCACTCTGTTGCTCTTTGTTTAATTTGTTGAAATCATCCTTACCATAATTATTTACAATTTTCTCTCGGTCCTCTTCTCTAAAAGTTTCTAACTCGTCATTTGTTAGTAATACTGGTTGTCGTCTTTGACTAGATTCACATGATCTGGAATATCGTTTAAATTTTCCTTGGTCTTCAGTTAAAAATAAAACTGGGTCATATTTCAACATCTTGGAAAAAAATGGAGTGGGATTAGTTAATTCCATTCCAACAATATCTTTTACTTCATTATCATTATCTCTCTTGGTTCCTGCTCCCCCTTTTTTATTTGTATCTTCTTCCTCCTCTTCTTCCTCTTCTTCCTCTTCCTCCTCCTCCTCTTCATCGCTATATATTAAATCTAATACACTCTTCATTTTATTTTTATTTTTATGTTGAGTATCTTCTATATACTGCTCATAATCAATAAACTCTACATCATCTTCACCTACACTGGGTATTTTATGTTCTGAAAATGATTTTTCCACAGGAGCAATTAGGTCTTGGATTACTTGATGCGTTTTTTCTGCTGTTGAACATATGGTGTTCATTGTTCTCTCTGGAACATTAGTGCTGTTTTTATCCTGTGTTAATTGTAATAATGAATTCATATAAATAGACAATATTTTCAAGTAATAAATATTGTTAATATTTTCGATTTTGACCTGTAAAGTGCTGTTAATCGTATCTACTTTCATAATTGTTTTAAACCCAGGGTTCATTTTGAAATCTATGTCTTTTCTTTTGACTCCTCTTTCCACCTGTGATTCACTAGCGACCCTAGCTACTATTTGATTCGCTTCTTCTTCGGTTACATTATAATTTTCAATTAATGCATTTACTAAATCATCACCTCGGAATCCATTTGGATTACTTGCCTGCTCTATTATAAACGCATCCTGACTTGTCATTTTATTAAAATTAGAAACACGTTTAAATCTCATCAAGGCGCCCTTTTTCAAATCTTGGGATTCTACAATAAATAATCCGGTCAAACAGCCCATTAATTTATTTATATTGATTTTCTTTTTTATTTTAGATTCAAAATCATAGTTCATTTGAATAATATCAATGTTCTCATGATATATACTATTAAATAATGATATATTATATCCGTGTTGTGAGAAAAACTCCTTTACATTATTAATAATCGGATTTATATATTTTTTTATCATATCATTGATTTCATCTAGTTGTTTGGGTGTAGTACTATCAAAATATATCTGAATGTTTCCTGTATCTTCAAAAGAACAAAATAAAGAGGCTCCTATTTCTTCAGGGATATTTAAATAAACCGTTACAGACTTACCTTTACCAATACTAGACATTAATTTAAAAATAACCGACTTTGAGAGATAAGGTATACGTCTACCATCCTCAGATATTTGTTTGGAATAAATTCTAAACATGTTTTCCTGTCGGTTTGACGGATTATATTTTATGAAAGGATGTAATTCATCTGCTTGGATTAATTTAAATATAATTTCTAAAGGAATATTCATCTTATATTCTGAAAGAATGGACAAACTTATTTTAGATATTCCTTCAGATAAAGGAAACATGTTAGCATCTGGCTTACGAAATTTATATATATCATAAAACAAACTTACACTTTTGAATGTTTCTAGTACTGTATCGTCCAATAATTGTTGATTATTTTCTAAAAGTTCATAACGTTTTTCTTCCCATTGTTCCAAAGATTCAATATTATATTTGGACAATAAAGGATAATAAATATTTATTGTATGCTTCGACGAAATCCCTTTTTCATCAGTGTATTTTAATACATTAGGTGTTAAACATAAATATAAGTTATTGTCAATAATATCTCCCGTATCCATTAACAAATGACTATTCAACGTGGTTGTTGATTTTCTAGATATTTTTTCTATCAATCTATCATATTCATCTACTAAGTAAGGATTATGAATAAATGGATATTCATTTTCAATCAGAATGAACTTGTGTCCTAAACTTTTCACAATTTTAATCTTTCCTTCTATTTTAATTTTTAATATATCATCATAATCATACGTTTCTTTGTATTCTAGACCATATTGTTCGAATCGTTCATTTTCATTTTTATAATTAGTATTCTCTACAATATTCATCAAAAAATTATTTACTCTATTTCGTGTAAGGGTCACATTTCTATTTTGTGTTAAAATATTATACAAATCAGTAGTATTCACATATTCATCCCTAAAACAATATAGATAAATATCTTCGATTGCTATACTCTTTGAAAAAGATTCAACTATTTTACTCTTAATAGTATAAATGGTATCATCAAAATAAATATTGATTTCTTTGAAATAAACTGGAATGTCATTTATCTTTATATCATTTAGTTCTGACGCCGAAAATATTGGTTTATTACTGATTCCTGTATTATAAAATTTTACATTATCGGGTTCTTTCTTAAATAAGTCATTTAAATCGTCCATATCTGTAGTAGGATAATCATTTCCATAAAATACAAATATTGACTCGGTCTTTTTCGGGCCTAGCATATTATGAACTTTATATATGGAATTAACCGTCATTGCTTTCCGTTTATATATATATATATTTGTGGTATTTATTTTTATACATTTATTTTACATTAGTATAAAAATAAAGAAGGTAAATGAATGGAAGCGTTAAATATATGTATATGAAAGGAACTCGCTACATATCAAAATATGGATTATCTGTGATGGTCATTCCACAATACCCTTGGGGTTTTTTCTTGTAATCGACTGGTGTATATATACCAGCATCTTCAGCGTTTTCTAACAAAAACTTGAAATTATTCCAGAACTCTTGTTTATGTCCTATTGATTTTGTCATAATATGCGCTAACTCATGAATGGCTACAAAAAGTAATGTGTTTATATCGATAAGTTTATTCGTACTGTTCTTGGTTCGATTCAAGCAAAATGCCATCTTTTCTCCCTTATTTTCACTATATGCGGTTAATTCACTTGTAGGTAGTGTTTCGCTTATTTTAACATTTTGTATTCCTTCTACTAAACGTTTGACATCCTCATTATTGGCATATTTTTTATCAACATATTTCACAACTTCATGACATTTATCTGTAATCTTTGCTAATAAATCAACTGCTTCTTGAGTATCAATACGGTCACGCACACAATATCTTTTTCCATTTACATCTGAAATAATACATTTCAAGTTATATACCTCAGATTCTGAATATATTTTCAAACAAATGATTACAATACAGGCTATAATAATATAATTCAAAAATGAACTCTTCCACATATTTTTAAACATTTTTACTACTATATTATAACTATAATTTTTATAATTATAATATTATTATTCCGGTATATTCTCCGAGATATTGTATTATATTTTATTGCTACTATTGTTTATGATACCAATATCATTGAATTACTTGGAATCGGAACCGATCTCAAGAGGAGGGCGCATGAAGTCAGGTTCAATGGTAGATGTATTCCAGGGACCTACATAAAGCTGAGGATTAGCAGGTTCAGAACGAAGCTGTTGGTTAGCATTTCTCAATGTTTGTCCAACAGTATCGATACCGATCTGATAACCAGCCTTCAACATGTTAACATTTGATAGCTCGCCTTTACCACTGGGGTTCAATTGCGCCCATTCACTATTGTTATCATTGGGCAATAAATCTGCGGGGTTTTGAATATTTGCGTTGCTACATGAAGAGGCGTTACTTAATTCAGGTGAGGAGATTCCTTTTACCGAAGAAAAAACCTCGTTTTCACCTAAAGGTTCAGAAGGTTTGACCGCCATATTATTTGTAGAAGGTGCGACCATCTTATTTGTTGTCATATACTCGGAACCAGATGACCCTTTCATTGTCAAATATCCGGCAAACATCGAAATCGCGTATGCAATGATAAGAAGTGCTATAATAGCAACAATACCATAATCAGCCATCAGTTTTTTGAAACTTGTCATTATATAAATCTAATGATAAAATATTTTTTTACAATTAACAATTAAAAGGTTTATTAATTAGATATTTTGCGATTCTTTCTAAAAGAACCATCAAATAGTTTCCTTTATATTTTATATTTCTTCAATCTCGATCAATGAATCTAGGTTTTTATTATCATCTTCTTCATTCATTTTTTTATCGTAGACATATTCCTGTCCTTCCTCTTCATCCTCTTCATCCTCGTCATAAGAATCATCACTTGATCCGAAAGATTCTATTTCTCCATTGTCTTCACTATCTTCACTATCATCGATGATATCTTCTAACATGTATGTCTTCTTAATATCTTTCGCTTGAGCAATTGCTACTAATGCCTCTTTTTTTGCTTTGATAGCCTTCTTTCTTGCTGTTTTATAAATATCATAATACACCTGGTTTGGTTTTTTTAATTCGAATATATCTAGATTATCTAAACTATCGTCTAAATGAAACTCTGTCAATTCAGTATTTGAATTATTTTCCATATGAATATCATCTGTATTTGGTATCTGTTTTTTTTCTCTATCGTTCTCGTAATTCTCGTCATTCTCGTCATTCTCGTCATTCTCGTTAGTAACATTCGTATCATTTACATAGTTTAATTCCTCAGGATTTCCTAAAGATTCTTCTATAGGTAGTTGTTCCACTTCTCCTACATTTCCAAGTATTTTGGGAAGGGATGAGTCATGATCTATTATAGTACTCGTATCTATTACTTGTTCTATGATAGCATCACTTAATTTATCTAGTTTATCTATATTCGTACTAGACACGGGTTCTAAGGGTAATTCTGTGTTTTCTATATCTTTGAATAAACCTTCTGTATTTGTTCCATTTTTATTAGTGTTTATATCTCCACCCTCTTTGGGATTAGAATCTAAAGTATTCTTGTTTTTCCTTAAAATCATAGAACTGATTACACAATCGTTAAAAATATCTTCACCGTCCATCACTATACATTGTTTCATATCTATGTCAATCTGGAAGTTGCGATTCGTAAACTTTATTCCTTGTATCTCTAAAATAGAAACAATTTGTGTATCACTCTTTATTTCTTGAAAATTAACCGAACCCTCGTTTTCACTAAATATCTTGATAGACGGGGTATTCGTTACAGGATTAAAACGAATGTTTGATCTTACTAAATAATTCTTACCTGATTTATATATTTTTATAGGTGAAGTAAAAGCATCCTCAATATCAGTTGTATCAAGTTCATTTTCAAACCATTCGTCGCTATGATTAGAAATCAAACGTTGACAAGCTATTTCCAAGTTTTCTAACCAGTTTATAAACTCGTTGTTTGTATTATCCAGCATTAGGTCACAATACATTTTTTTTCCGCTTTTCATAAATCCCTGCTTCGTATGAGTAATTGGGGTTTCTATGTACAACGGTTTATTGTTCATCTTTATTTTTGTAAAATACGCTCCTCCTTGAATTGTATTCGGAATACCTAAAGTTAAGCTCCCGAAATCAAAATTATTATCTGGTTGGTTTATACTCATTGTTTCTTAATTAGAAAATAGTGTGAATGACATGACGCATATTTTTAGTTATTATGGTTTAGTATATGATTTCTTTTTGTTTATTAGATGTATATACAAATATTATCATTATACTATAAAGAATTATGATGAAGGAAACAATTATACAACAATGTTTAGATGTATTCAAACGTAATGATATCAAAAACGAAGTAAAAGACCTATTTCAACCAGTTATACAAAGCATATTCAATGTCATTAATCCATATATGTATATCATAATGTCGTTGGTTATATTAATTTTCATATTGCTTTTAGGAATAATTGCTCTTCTCATTCTTGTATTGCGTAATAAAAATACTTTAGTCAAATTTGACTAGGAGGATAAGATATTGTTCGTTATAAGAATACACCATACATCTAGCAATTATCCATTATTATATTATTTTCTATATACATTATATAATGCATAATCACGGAGGAACTAAACATCACAGGGGTAAGAAACACGTCACACGAAAACACGGAGTAACTAAACATCGCAAGGGTAGAAAACACGCCACACGAAAACACAAATCTCGAAGACATTTGAAAGCAAAACGAGGAGGTGGATTTATCCAGAATGCTCTAGCTCCTTTAGCATTATTGGGAATAGCGCAAACATTCTCTAAAAAACATCACAAAAAGGCACACAAGGGCAGCACACGCAAGAATAAACGCAGCATGTCTCGTTCGCGTAAATAAATATAGTATCAACACATTTTACTATATTTGTAATTTTACACTATTTTCTTTCATTATAGTATAATAATGGCTGAAAACACCCGTAAAAAGGGATATAAATCTGAACAACATTCGATAGACCAAACGAAACTCTGGAATAAACAAGATGTCCAAAATGCACGAAAAGCTGAAGAATCTAAAATTAAACAAACATATCTAGACCCAGAAATAGCTACAATCCCAGCACATCCTTATAAAGAAATACAAGATAGTTATATTAACAGTTTAAATAAAGAGGCAGATGAACATGAGTATAACCGCCGTAAAATGGAAGGATTAACTCTTGGAGGAAAAAAAAATCGTAAACATAAAAGGAAAACAAAGAAGACAAAGAAGACAAAGAAGACAAAGAAAACAAAGAAAACAAAGAAAACAAGGAAAACAATGAAAACAAGAAGGGTGAACCACAAATAAAAACTGTTAAGAAGAATAAAAAGTAAAAATAATATAATTTTGATTATTATATTTTTCTTTACATAATGTATTATGACAAAGTGTAGTAGTATGAAAGGCGGTTCTGGTCACGCGCAAGGCGCCGCTCCTTTTGAATTAGGTGCTGTTGGAACTACGGATCAACAATGGAGTAATGTCTTTATCAAAGGCGGACTTATGGGTAATGCTATTCAACCTTTGGGTGGTTCAAACATGGTTCAAGCTATGGTTCCCGATTCCCAATGTGGTGGTAAGAAGAAACGTAGTATGCGTATGCGTAAACACAAGAAATCGTGTAAGAAATCGTGTAAAAAGGGTCACAAAATGCGTAAAACACACAAGGGGAGAAAGGCACACAAGGGTAAGAAAGGACACAAATCCAGAAAATCCAGAAAGGGGCGCAAGTAAGTATAAGTAAATTATTATGATTATTTTTATTTTAATTATAATAATAAATAGGAATAATAAGAATAACTCCAACATGTCTTTTGAAGAAAGAGTGAAAAAATGGGTGTATTTAGACAACCAAATTAAAGTAATGAATGACAAAATAAAGCAATTACGCGAAGAGAAACAGCAGGTGAACGACCAGATTATTTCATATGTTGATGAAAAAGGAATATCTAATTCCAGTGTGCGTATCAGCGATGGACGACTTCGTTTTGGAACGACACGCGTTCCTACTCCGCTATCATTCAAATACCTTGAAGGAACTTTAGCAGAAGTAATCAAAAACAAAGATCATTTAGACAAAATAGTGAATCATTTGAAAACTCGTCGTGAAATAAAAACCATACACGAAATTAAGCGAACAACTGATAAATAATTTATGTATGGATAATACATATAGACTATACAAATGAAGGATGGTATAATATACAATAAGGCTGACCTTATAATTGATACACAAATGACTGGAGGAGGAGGAGATAAACGTGATTATGCCTCTCCTTTTATGTATACATCACATCCGAATAGACACGGTGATAATAGTTATATTCATTCCAATAAAAAATATCACCATACTGATAAGGTATTGAATAATGATATTTTTGACCGTTTTTTTGATTCTGTTCATGTAAACAATGATGAAGATAATAATGAACATAAGAATGAATATAAGAATGAACATAAGAATGAACATAAGAAAAACAAATCAAAAAAAAATAAACTCAAAATGAAAAAAAAACAAACATCTACTAAGAAAAAAATATCAATCAAATCCTAAAAATATTTCATGCTGAATATTTTGTATTCGACATGATTAGATAAACATATTGTGTATCAATATAAAAATGTTCCGCCACTATAATAAATGACATTTCCGTTATTATTTATTATACTTACGCTTACGTTTACCCATATCCAAAATACTGATGGGTTTCGAATCTTACAAAATAATATATTTCGTCGTGAAAAACAACCTAAAATATTTATGACCAATGAACTAGTCGATATAGCAAATCAGTTACTCAACCAAAATATAATAACCGGAGATGAATGGACCTTCTTAGATTTAACTACCAATATTCATTCTAATAATGTCGTATTTGCCAGCATATTTACTAATAAAAATGCGATTGCGGTAATTGATAGAAAATATTCTACTGAAATTACAAAGGATAATATTCATATCATATACACATTACCTTATTTGACCGACCAAATTATCGAATTGCTTAAATCGAACCAGATTGTGTTTGATATCAATAATGTTTATTCAAGTAAAAATACAAATATATTTTACGTGGTATGTGATACACTATTTAGTTTTTTAAAGTTTTTTGGGCTATATATCACAGTTCTTACATTGATCAGCATTTTAACGAACAAAATGTTTCATACTGAATCATCTCAAACACGACATATTACGCAAGGAGGCAATACCTCGAACCCATTAACAAAGATATTTAATAGAATAATGGGTCGGAAAACGTCTCTTATAGACAATGATATTATGAATCTCACATATGACGATGTAGCAGGGTGTGAAGAGGCGAAATACGAACTAACTGAGATTGTCGAGTTTTTAAAAAATCCGTATAAGTTTGATAGGGTGGGGGCAGTTATTCCTACGGGTATTTTACTAGAAGGTCCTCCTGGAACTGGTAAAACATTATTAGCTCGCGCTACAGCGGGTGAAGCAAATGTGTCATTTATTAGTGCAAGTGGTTCTGATTTTGTTGAAGTATTTGTAGGTGTAGGTGCTTCCAGAGTTCGCGATTTATTTGAGAAAGCCCGAAAAAATAGTCCTTGTATTATTTTTATTGATGAAATTGATACTATAGGACGGCAACGTTCTGGAGGGTATGGTGGAAACGATGAACGAGACCAGACACTGAATCAACTTTTGACTACTATGGATGGTTTTACAAAAAACTCTGGAGTTATTGTTATGGCTGCTACGAATAGAGCTGATATTTTAGATAATGCGTTAACACGACCCGGTAGGTTCGATCGAAAAGTAAAAATTGCGTTACCTGATAAAATAGGACGCGAACAAATATTACAAATCCATTTGAAAAATAAATATTTACATTCTACTACCAATCTGGATATTATTTATGATTTGACCAGTGGATTTTCTGGCGCTGATTTGTCTAATCTTGCAAACGAAGCCGCTATTTTGTCTGTTCGATACAATGAATATACTATTACTGATAAGTGTTTAATGGATGCCTATGAAAAAATTACTATTGGTCTTCCGAAGGTGAACGATACCCGTGAAAAAAATATATTAAAAATGATTGCGTATCATGAAGCTGGACATACATTACTGGCAATGATATTCAAAGATATGTTTGATGTTCGAAAAGTGACTATCAACGCGAATAATAATGGAGCAGGAGGATATACTCTATTCACACCGAAAGAAAAATATGTCGGGTTTCCTACTAAAAAGTTCATGTTGGCCAAGATTATGGTTGCTTTGGGTGGTAGAGCTGCTGAAGTATTATTATATAGAAAAAACACAAGTGATGTGTCCGAAACCTGTACAAACTTGTCGGAACTTATAAATTACAATGATAAGGACATATTTACTGATATCGATGATTTATACATTACTTCTGGCGCATCCAACGATTTGTTACAAGCCAATAAAATCGCTAGACAATATGTTGAATTGTTAGGATTAGGAGATACTATTGGGACATATAACCCGTCGACACCATCGTGTCCTTATGATAACTCCGTGTTATTATCTGATGCGTCAAAAAGGAAGATTGATAAGGAAATACAACATATGATTAATCATGCCTTCGAAATGACAATAAACATACTCGAACAGAATGAAGATAGTCTAGACAAATTATCCGAATTATTGTTGGAAAAGAAAACGATATCATCTGATGAGTTATATAAGAATATTCATATGAAATATGTTATTTGGGCGTAGCGACCATTTTCTTTCTTGGCTCCTCCACACAGATCATCTTCTATGTGGGGCAAGACTCTACCAAACCTTACGGACAAACCAGATACGAGAAACGGGTAGCAAAACGACGGTAATCAATTCAACATTATAAATAATAATCAATGTATTTACTGATGTCTGTATTATCAAATAGAGGATGATATTCGTGTTTTTCTTGATGTTTATTAAGTGGAAGATAGTGATTATTGACTAGAAACGTAACATAATCCTTCTTTCTTGGCCAGACAAATAATTCGTGATACACATTTTTATCGAAGTAATTTTTGGTGGTTAAATTGTGCTTTTGTAGCATTTCGCCAATTGTTGTACTATTAAACATCCAGTCCATATTTGTAACATTACTAACATCCCACTCGTTTAATGGTTGATTGAATGATTCGGCACCACCAAACATACAAATCATATTAGTAACATTGCTAACATTCCAATTATTTAGAGGTTGATTGAATGATATAGTATCTATAAACATCCATTTCATATTAGTAACATTACTAACATCCCATTCGTTTAATGGTTGATTGAATGATTTTGTACCACGAAACATCAAACTCATATTAGTAACATTACTAACATCCCATTCGTTTAATGGTTGATTGAATGATGTTGTAAAATGAAACATCATACTCATATTAGTAACATTACTAACATTCCATTTGTCCAATGGTTGGTTGAATAATCCAGCATTACAAAACATACAACGCATATTAGTAACATTACTAACGTTCCAAGTATTAATATGTCCGTACTTTTCCTCTCCTTCTGTTTCATTTTTCAAATATAGTTGTACCGCTGTTCGTATGGTTTCGTTATTAAACTCCATTGTAATTTATGATTTGTATTTGTTACTGAATAAAAAACATATAATATAATCAATTTTAATTTTATAAATAACAAGAAATGTATTTACTGATGTCTGTATTATCAAATAGAGGGTGATATTCGTGTTCTTCTTGATGTTTATTAAGTGGAAGATACTGATTATTGACTAGAAACGTAACATAATCCTTCTTTCTTGGCCAGACAAATAATTCGTGATACACTTTTTTATTTGTTGGTGATACGAAGAATTGTTTGTTGGTTAAATGGTGGTAATTTAGGATTTTACCAATTGTTGTACTACTAAACATACCAAATATATCAGTAACATTGCTAACATTCCAATTATTTAGAGGTTGGTTGAATAATGAGGCACCACAAAACATACTACTCATATCTCTAACATTACTAACATTCCAATTGTCTAATGGTTGATTGAATACTATAGCATTCTTAAACATCTTAATCATACTAATAACATTACTAACGTTCCATTTATCTAATGTTTGGTTGAATGATGAGGCATCATAAAACATACCAAACATATTAATAACCTTACTAACGTTCCAATTATTTAGAGGTTGATTGAATGCTTTAGCATCACCAAACACGTACCACATATTAGTAACATTACCAACATTCCAATTGTCTAATGGTTGGTTGAATGATTGGGCACGTTTAAACATACCGTGCATATCAGTAACATTACTAACATTCCAATTTGATAATGGTTGGTTAAATGCATTGGCACCAGAAAACATATAACTCATATTTGTAACGCCACTAACGTTCCAAGTATTAATATGTCCATACTTTTCCTCTCCTTCTTTTTCATTTTCCAAATATAGCATAACCGCTGGTCTAATAGTATTGTTATTAAACTCCATTGTAATTATATGATTTGTATTTGTTACTGAATAAAAAACATATAATAGAATCAATTTTATAAATAAATAGCAATGTATTTACTGATGTCTGGGTTATCAAATAGAGGGTGATATTCGTGTTCTTCTTGATGTTTATTAAGTGGAAGATAGTGGTTATTGACTAGAAACATGATATACTCTTTCTTTCTTGGCCAGACAAATAATTCGTCATACACATTTTTATTTGCGGGTGATTCGAATAATTGTTCATATTATTTCATAAATGATATAAACATTGTTTTTCTACATGTGGATAACATGTAAATCCGCATTGATTAAAATAATGGCGCACTCCACGTATTTTTATTAAAAGGAGCAACTACTATATCCGATAATTTATTTTTCCAATAATCCACGCGTTTCTCAAACCCGATTTCTTTTTTCGTTTTTGGAAATGGCAATGTATTGCGCATCATTTCTGCCTCCTCACTATCTATCTCTGGTTTATATCCATAACAGTTGACACCAAACTTCACACTGGGATTAGCTATATATCCACCATTGATTCCAGGACGACCACAATCGTGCTCGTGTCCTGGAATACATTGCAGTTTATCATATGTTGATTGCTGGGTAGGATACAACACCATTTGGTCCTCCGACCATCCATAATTACACCATTCAGCACCATCATTATACGCTTTCTCTATTTCTCCATAATTCGCTAAACGTGATCCATATGCAGTACATACTGCTTTGGCATTTTCATAATTGTATTCATTTCCTGGAACATTAAATACTTGTTTCTCATATTTTATTTCTGGAACTGGAACTTCATTTGGAAGTAACGAATCGCCAGTCTCTTCATCTATATCAATATTGATAACCGACTGGTCAGTAAATAACCCTTGAACTGATGCTCCTATATTTACACTGAAAAAATATTCGAATATATTCATCGCTAATAATAATATGACCACTCCTATTATAATCGTAATTAACACTCCTCCTACACTGGTAGCATTACCTTGTGAAGATGAACTTAATATAGAACTATCACTTCCACCTAAAGAAGAGAATAATATAAAATACATTAATACAACTACAACGAGTATAATGACAAATCCGCGATTTAAGACAAAATTATTAATATAATTATATGAAGCTATTGGATTAATGATTGAGTTTGTGCTTATATCCATCTATATATAATAATAACATATTTCATTTTTATTTTTATTTTTTTCTATAAAAAAAACAATAAGCTTTATTTGAAATTATTTCAGCCGGGTTCTTTACTACAGTCACCATTGTATCATTGTATAAATACCACTTTCCATTCGCATTTTTGACATAACATGTATAATGCCCCCCTTGAACTCCTCCACTATGATTACATACACCATATAATTCATATACATAACCATCGTTGTTATATCCTATTACATACATGGATAAATCTAATTCATCTAAAGGAAAGGAAACTAATACTTGATTTTTTCTATTACTATTATTGAATCTTTTGAGGTCGATTGTCAATATATTGGGGAGACTCCAAAAACAAATGCCTTTGGTAACTTCTTGTTTTTTTTTCGTATTTTCATTATACCACGCATTTTCACCTGACAATGTTTCACCTGTTGTATAATGTTCAAAACAATCAATTAATGATGGATTCTTGTTATTGGGAGGAATTGGTAAATTAATCATGAAAAAAGGTTCGGGAGTTTCCGACAAAGGGGTTCCATTTGTATTTTTTATTTGCGATACATGAATACCATAAAATAAGTTCCAGACTTCCGAATATTCTTTTGAATACATATTTTTAATCATCTCAAAGCATTTTAACGCTAATTGGTCTGTTTCATTCTCTACGTTACCGGCAATATTCATTTTTACTTTGCGTGATATAGAATCATGAAAATTATTAATAAGAAATAGAAGAAACTCTGGTAAATCATTTTGCGCAAAACCTGTAAATAGTTCTAAATCATTTCGTTTTGCTTCTATTTGAATGGAACGTATAAAACGTGATGGCGATATCGTACAATTATCTGCCCATAATATTTTTCGTAAACTATTCCACTCACTTAACAAAGATTTTTTATCTTGTACTCGGCTATATTTTGAACTGTCTAAATATTCATTTAATTCATACGTATGTGAAATAATCTGAATACAACTATTAATAAAACAGGTGTTACCTAAATTGGCTAATCCTGATAACCCCTTATTTTTATATTTTGATAGTATTTTTATATCACTCATTATACAAGTATATATCTTGTAATATTTAAACATTTTCGCTTAATTATTTATCTTCACTTATACTAAAATCATTTATGAATAATAATAGACAAATCACAATTGACCAACAATTTACATTAGACAGATATTTCGAACTTTTACGGAATAATAATAGACAAATAGACCATCTTCTCGATATTCAAAATGAAATACATATGGGCATTCACCATATTCTTCAAACAAACTCTAGAACGACTGAACCACACAGACACCCTACGCATAATCATAATACTCCTGAACGTAATCATGTACCGCCACCCAGTAGTAATACAGCGAGAGAACCTCCTATATCTAATATGAATACACAGACATTAAGTACGTTGACACCATTGGAGCGCATATCGGATATTACAAATATGGTTGATACTATTTATTCAAATAGACTTCGATTGTATAATAACTTGTCAAATAGTTATAGAATATTATCGTTTGTTCACTCTAGTAATGAGGTAAATGATTTCAACTCTAATGTTGTTGTAGCACCGTCTCATGAACAAATATCAGTGGGAACCGAAGAATTGTTGTATGGGGACATTGATAATCCTATTAGCACTGTTTGTCCGATTACATTAGAAGATTTTAATAATACTAGTAATATTACACGTATTATACCTTGTGGTCATATTTTCATGAGGGCTAGTATTGCTAGATGGTTCACTACGAATGTCAAATGTCCTGTTTGTCGTATAGATATTAGAGATTATCAGTCGAATAATCAGATTGATTCTGAATACAATGGAGACAATGAACACAATGGAGACAATGGAGACAATGAAGACAATGAAGACAATGATCCTGCTCGAGATGATTTACAAGATATTACTACTAGATTAATTCGTCGCTTATTGAATACGAGTAATACCAGTTCAAGTAATAGTGAGGAAGTTCATTTTACCAATAGCATATTTGATTCGTCTAATAACGAGATTATATTTACAGGATTTGTAGCTGATCCTAATATTTTCAATAATAATAATCAATTATAAAATAATATAAAAATATAGTCTGTATTAATGGTATCTATAAGTATGGGTAGAAAGACAAACAATAGTAAAATTAGTATGTTAGAGGAGGATAATATTAACGTGGTCGTTGATGATGTTACACATTCTGTTAATGAAAATGATGAGAATGAGAATGAGAATGAGAATGAGAATGAGAATGAGAATGAGAATGAGAATGAGAATAAGGATGAGGATGAGGATAATAATATAGTTGATGTGAACCATAATATTAACGAAAATGATGTAGATATGGACTTGGATATGGACTATACTCAGTTTTCGGTTATTCTTCGCAATAAAGCACACGAGATGCTTCCTAAAAGTAAGGAATATATCACGTACGCGTATTCTGTTTCTAGTATTTATCTCTTTTGGATTACAATGCATTATATAGCGGCCAGATTGTATACGTATTACTGTGTCCCTACTAGTGTAACTGGATTTATAGCGAGCCCTTTTCTAGTATCTTCACCACATTGTAAAGCATTACGATGGGTATTTCATCACGGAGGCAATACGATTGATGCCATGTGGGTTATTATTGGAACGTGGTTATGCTCTAAGATTATTTTGAAATGATATTGTCAGCTGTAAAAAACGGAACTAATCCGACATGACAAATTACATAAGTTTTCGAAAACTACCATTTTCATAGTGATGTGAAAGGAAGGCTACTAGACCAATGGATGTATCCAGAGCCAAATATTTCCACGAACTTATGTTTTTAGTAATAGCATTGTATGCAAATAAGAAAAAGAGGACGGAATGTAACGGACGTAAACTGTTCCACCAAATTTTACCCCCTCCTACTTCTAAGCCGGTTTTTCTAGATCCGGTTACATAAATATAGAAAAATCCAAGGGCTGGTAAAAGTGCGATATATCCTAAAACGGGCAGATATTGAATATCAATATTTTTTGCGAGGAGTGTCAATAGGATGCGTGTCCCCATACATCCGACTAGAAACATTAGAAATCTTGTTTGAGTTGGGTTCATCTTATACTATAGATAGCTTAAATCTTCACTAAAATCAATATATAAAATTGATTTTAATATAAACCTAAAATTAAGTGTATAAAACATATACTGCCTTTAAGATGGAACATACCTTTCGTTTATTTGATTTTAACTTTTATAACCACAAAGTGGAACAGAATAATGAAAATGATAGTGATCATAGTGGCAAGGATGACTCTTCGTCCGAGGGAGGATTTCATAAAAACGAAACCATGTCACAATTTATGATTCAGATGTTTGGAATCAACGAACAAGGAGAGTCCTGTTCTATTCTGGTGGACAATTTCAAACCTTTCTTCTACATAAAAGTATCGAATGAATGGACAATACGCGACAAAGAAAACTTCCTAAATAAAATCAAAAAGGATATTGGTGAATATTTTGCCAAAGACATCGTAGATTGTAAGCTCATTAAACGAAAAAAATTATACGGATTTGATGGAGGTTCAGAACACAAGTTCATCGTGTTTCGATTCGAAAATACAACGGCATTCAACAAAGTGAAAAATCTATGGTTTCATAATGGCAAGCTAAAAGAGTTTGGTTATATGTACAAAAAAACTGAAACACGTATTTACGAAAGCAATATCCCTCCCATTTTGCGGTTCTTCCATATCAAAAATATTAGTCCCTCTGGATGGGTCGCATTGCCTAAAAAACGAACACGCGTAATCGATGTATCTAAAAAAACCACCTGCAAATATGAGTTTGAAATAGACCAGAAACATATAATCGCACTGAGTGAAAAGGAAGAACGAGTGCCTTACAAAATATGTAGTTTTGATATAGAGGCGAGCAGTAGTCACGGAGATTTTCCTGTTCCTAAAAAATCCTATAAAAAACTGGCAACAAATATCGTAGAATACTTGGAAAAGCATACAGAACTCACGACCGACACTTGTCGGGGGTATTTACGCGATATTATTTTGACCGCATTTGGATACCCACAGAGACAAGACAATGAATACATATCTATTGATCTGGTATATCCGAAAAAAAAGAACAAACCAACAGGCGAACAACAAGTGTGTGCGTGGATTGATAAATGGTTATCAATGTCATTAGAAGACATCAGCACCTCAGAGTCACCCGAGTTCAGTATTGAAACCATGTTTCAGAATATGGGAAGTCGTGATGGAGGAGAAGGTCATGGCGACTGTGAAGATGATAATACATATAATCAAACAAACAGTTATAAAAAGGCAAATAGTCTTTCTACTGGTACTGGTTGTACAAATATTGCTGAGGTATTATGTAATAAAAAAATGAAGCGCGAAGAACGCCTCGAACAACTGAATAATTCCTTGTCTGATACTGATGTGTCGCCTTTTCCTGAACTGGAGGGTGATATTGTAACGTTCATCGGTTCTACATTCATGAAATACGGCGATAAAGACCCGTATATGAGTCATTGCGCAGTATTAAATACATGTGACGTTCCACAAGGAGAAAATATTCAAATAGATACATATAAGAATGAACGGGAGGTTCTCCTTGCGTGGACTGAACTGATACAGAAAGAGAACCCAGATATTATCATCGGATATAACATATTTGGTTTTGATTATACATTCATGTTTCAACGAGCGGAAGAAAACGATTGTGTAGAAGCGTTTTTGAAATTGTCGAGAAACAATGACGAAGTATGTGGTTCCGTATTGCGTTTCAAAGTAGGGGACCGTATTGTATATAAATCCAATAAAGAAGGAAAAACAGGTAAAGTGATTAGTTGTAATAGAGACTTCACGTTTGATATTCTGGTCAAAGGAGGAACGGAGATTACGAGTGTTCCTGAGCGAGATATTAAGTTGGTTCACGATACAAACAAAAGATATAAACTGGAGGAAAGCGCAATTGTGTTAGCAAGTGGTCAACATGAACTAAAATATATCAAAATGAACGGTCGTATTCAAATAGATTTGTATAATCATTTCCGTCGTGAAGAAAACTTGACATCATACAAACTGGATTATGTTGCGAGTCATTTCATCGGGGACTATGTTACATCTATTGACACTACCGACAATCACACGACATCTATTATTCATAGTAAAAATCTAACCGGACTTCTAGTGGGTAGCTACGTTCATTTTGAAGAGATTGGACATTCTACAGATTACTATGAAGGAGGCAATAAGTTCAATGTGGTAGAAATAAATAAGGAGGACAAAACATTTACGATTGATGCTTGTATATCTCCCGATATGACCAAAAAGGTTCGGTGGGGATTAGCTAAAGATGATGTTACTCCGAAAGATATATTTACCATGGCGAATGGTTCCTCTAAAGATCGTTCAGTTATTGCGAAATATTGTATTCAGGATTGTAATCTCGTTCATTACCTAATGAATAAGGCAGACATCTTAACGGGTATGATCGAGATGTCTAAGATTTGTAGTGTTCCGATCAGCTTTCTGGTATTGCGTGGCCAAGGTATCAAACTAACGAGTTATGTTGCGAAAAAATGTCGCGAAAAAGGCACCCTCATGCCGGTCATAGAGAAATCGAGTTCCGAAGATGGCTATGAAGGTGCCATTGTATTACCTCCCAAGTGTGATTTATATATGGACAACCCTGTTGCGTGTGTTGATTATGCTTCTCTTTATCCCTCTTCTATGTTAAGCGAGAATCTATCGCACGATAGCAAAGTATGGACCAAGGAATATGACCTTAATGATGTATTATTGACCGAAACTGGCGAAACCGATGACGACGGAACATTTATTTACGATAATTTACCAGATTACGAATATGTCGATGTTACTTATGATACATTCAGATACGTTCGTAAAAGCCCCAGTGCCGCAGCAGAAAAGGTTAGAAGTGGGAAAAAAACATGTCGGTTTGCTCAGTTTCCACAAGGAACTAGAGCAGTTATGCCTTCTATTCTAGAAGAACTATTAAAGGCTAGGAAATCTACACGTAAACTCATTCCACAACAAAATGATCAGTTTATGAAAAATGTATTGGACAAAAGACAACTGGCGTATAAATTAACTGCCAACTCTTTGTATGGACAGTGTGGCGCCAAGACGAGTACATTTTATGAAAAAGATGTTGCAGCATCTACCACTGCCACTGGACGATTGCTATTGACTTATGCGAAACGTATGATTGAAGAAACGTATGGAAATCGTATTTGTGAGACAAGTAAGTATGGTCAGGTTTGCACTAAGGCAGAATACATCTATGGAGATACAGACTCGGTGTTCTTTACGTTTAATCTGGAGACACTTGAAGGTGAACCCATTCGAGGTAAAAAGGCTCTGGAAATTACGATTGAACTGGCCCAAGAGGCAGGGCAACTAGCATCTAGCTTTCTAAAAGGACCTCACGATTTAGAATATGAGAAGACATTCATGCCATTCTGTTTATTATCGAAAAAACGATATGTTGGAATGCTCTATGAAATGGACCCAAATAAAGGAGAACGAAAGGAAATGGGAATTGTATTGAAGAGACGTGATAACGCACCCATAGTGAAAGATATTTACGGAGGTATTATTGATATATTAATGAAACAACAAGATATCAAAAAGGCGATCGAGTTCTTATCCTCGTGTTTACAAGATATTGTAGATGAAAAATATCCGATGGATAAACTTATTATTACGAAATCGTTGAGGTCTGGTTATAAGAATCCAAAGCAGATTGCGCACAAAGTATTGGCAGATAGAATTACTGCGCGAGACCCAGGAAATAAACCTGGCGCTGGTGATAGAATACCATTTGTCTACATACACACACCCAATAAAAAGGCGTTACAAGGAGAAAAAATAGAATTACCATCATATATAATTGAAAATAATCTCAAAGTTGATTATTCATTCTATATTACCAATCAAATCATGAAACCGGTACAACAAGTATTTGCGTTGGTTTTAGAAAAAATATGGAATATGCAAAATAAACGAAGCAAACTACTCAAGTTCAAAACGGAAACAGACAAACTTCGCAAAGAAACGCTGCCAGAGAAGTTTGACGATAAGCTAGAGTCACTGAAAAATAAGGAAATACAAATATTATTATTTGATAAGTTTCTTAGAGTCACGAATAATCAAAAGCAAGGAAATAGTGTATTGACCTCATTCTTTACAAAAAAATAAAAACATGTATACATCTAACATTACCCCGGTATATACGGTTCAATATACATACTTGATACACTTTTACATTGTGAACAATATTGATACTTATTTTTTTTATTAAAATCATTTCCACATTGTACATGTGTATAACTATTACAATTTCGACATATATAACAATGCATATTTTCAAATAATACGTTACATAGTACACACTTTCTCAATTCCTTATTTTTTCCAAAACAATAACTAATGAACGATCCCATTTAGTTTAATTAATGTGTATATATATTTTTGATAATCAACATAGGTCATATTGAATAATTTCAATTTATTCTTTACGATATTACTGAGAATGCAAAAAAAATGTTTTGGGCAAAGTATTTTCAGCAAATCAAAAATGGACATTTTAAAATGTCCATTTTCTATTTCCCAATTTACTTTTGCGTAAAGAAAAAATGAAAAAAAGGGTTCAGAGCATAATGCTCTCATTTCCATTTTCATATTTTTGAAATGAGAGCATAAGGGAAAAAACGGTTTTTAATAAAAAGTATTTAGGCGTTTTTTTGTGTAAGTATTATATGACTTACAAAAAAAACGCCAAAAGCGCTAATATTTATTCATGTGATTTTTGTATCTTCCAATGCTCTAAAATGTGTGATTATGTACGACATTTAACAACCCGCAAACACAAAATACTTACAAATACTTACAAACAAAACGCCGATAATATTGTATACGATTGTTCGTGTGGAAAATCATACAAACATCGTCAATCGTTAAACAATCATAAAAAAAAATGTATAATCAATATTACTGAAGAAGAAGAACTCAATAATCAATCACCAAATGGTGATTCGAATGTACTATCCATTTTTACTGATATGATGAATCAAAATAAAGAATTACAACACTTATTGATAGTTCAGCAAGAACAACATAAAGAAGAATTACAACAATTTCAAGAAGAAACACATAAACAAATGTTGGAATTGGCTCAAGAAACAAATAAAGTTATTCATTACAATACGAATAACAACAATACTATCAACAATCGTTTCAACATGAACTTCTTCTTGAATGAGCAATGTAAAGATGCGATGAATCTTACAGACTTCTTGAATAATATTCAAGTTAGTTTGGAAGATGTGAGCAACGTTGGACGCCTAGGATACGCAGATGGAATCAGTAGAATTATCATCAATGCGCTCAAAGATATGGATGTATACGAACGCCCGATTCATTGCAGTGATATCAAGCGGGAGATAATGTACATCAAGGATAATGATATTTGGGAGAAAGACGACGAGAGAAAATATAAAATGAAACGTGTGTTAAAACTTATCTCTCACAAGAATGTGAAACGATTATTGGATTGGAGGGAAGCGCATCCTGGATGGCTCGTCTATGATAGCAAAGAGGAAGCCGAATGTTTGCGCATTACAAATGAAAGCATGGGTGGTGCTTCAGATGAAGAGAATGAGAGGTTATACAAGAAAATGATTCGCAAAATAGCACACGAGACACTGATTGACAAGAATTTAGTAGAATAGTTATATCCGAAATCCGATATAGCAAAAATGCAAAAAAAAATGTTTTGGGCAAAGTATTTTCAGCAAATCAAAAATGGACATTTTAAAATGTCCATTTTCTATTTCCCAATTTACTTTTGCGTAAAGAAAAAATGAAAAAAAGGGTTCAGATCATAATGCTCTCATTTCCATTTTCAGATTTTTGAAATGAGAGCATAAGGAAAATGGATTTTTAATAAAAAGTATTTAGGCGTTTTTTGTTGTTTGTTCCTCCTCTCTGTCTTTTGGAACATTTTTTTCTTCCTATACTATTCTTTTTACGAGTTTTTCTTTTACCGCCAAGTTTTCCATGAGGTCTTTTTATAGTACCTGGATTTAGATTTATATAAGTATCTAAAGCAGACGGACTTTGATAATATGACATAGTTTGAAGTGATGGTATATTTTGTCGTTTATAATTTAATAATTCTTTTGTAACCTTGTGTTTTTTCCTTATAAAATCTCTTTTCATTTTTATGTGGTCTTCTATCAAAGTAGGAATATCCCTAGGTTGGGAACGATGAAGTTGGGAACGATGAGGTTGGGAAATATGATAATCGTCTTCTTCCAGTTCTTTTGCCAGTGCAAGTTCTTTGTTTGTATCAACATTCATACCAATATTAATACCTGGGTAGTTTAATAATAAACTAACCATGTCTCCATATCCAGAATTAATTGCGTGTATAAGTGGTGTAATTGATTTATCCTCATTATGATCATCATCATAATACCAAGCCTTCGAATTCACGTCAGCTCCGTTATTTAAGGCAGCTTCGACTAGTAACAGATTATGTGTACCAATTGCATCAAAAAGAGATTTATCCTTTACTATTTGAGTTCCTCCTCTTTGTCTTTTTGAACGTGTTTTTCTAATTTTTTTATTATTCTTTCGTGTTCCCATTATACTATATTACTATATTATTATAATTTATGTAATATACAACCTAAATCGTGGAATCTGACTGGATAAAATTGGATATGTTTGTCCGCAAATATGGGCGTTTCAAATGAGAAAAAATACAAAAAAAATGTTTTGGGCAAAGTATTTTCAGCAAATCAAAAATGGACATTTTAAAATGTCCATTTTCTATTTCCCAATTTACTTTTGCGTAAAGAAAAAATGAAAAAAAGGGTTCAGAGCATAATGCTCTCATTTCCATTTTCAGATTTTTGAAATGAGAGCATAAGGAAAAAACTGGATTTTTAATAAAAAGTATTTAGGGGTTTTTTTTGTTTCATTATTATATGAATATGAAACAACAAAAAACCCCAAAAAACCCCAAAAGATTTTCTTGTCAAAAATGCCAGTTCTTAACGTATAATAAGAAGGATTATGACCGACATATAACCACACGCAAACATCGAAATGAAACAGATGAAACAAAAAAAACCCCAAACATTGAATGTGATAAATGTAATGGAGTATTCACAAGCAGAACAACGTTATGGAGACATAATAAAACATGTAATGTATTACTTGATAAAGAATCGGATATAGATACAGATATAGAACCAAACTCAAACACCGAACCTAATCTAAATATGATTTCAATGTTCAACCATATGATGAAGGAAAATCAAGAACTACGTGAAATATTGAAAGTTCAACATAAACAATTACTAGATGTTGCTAGTGAGACTAAGGTTGTAAACCATATCAATACTATAAATAATCGATTCAACTTGAACTTCTTCTTGAATGAACAATGTAAAGATGCGATGAATCTTAGTGATTTCCTGAATAATATTGAAGTGAGTCTGGAGGATGTGAGCAACGTTGGGCGCCTAGGATACGCAGACGGAATTAGTAGAATTATCATCAATGCGCTCAAGGATATGGACGTATACGAACGCCCGATTCATTGTAGTGATATCAAGCGGGAGATAATGTACATCAAAGAAAATGATATTTGGGAGAAAGACGACGAGAGAAAGTATCAAATGAAACGTGTGTTGAAACTTATCTCTCACAAGAATGTGAAACGATTATTGGATTGGAGAGAAGCGCATCCTGGATGGCTCGTCTATGATAGCAAAGAGGAAGCCGAGTGCTTGCGCATCACAAATGAAAGTATGGGAGGTGGATCAGAGGAGGAGAATGAGAGGCTATACAAGAAAATGATTCGCAAAATAGCACACGAGACACTGATTGACAAGAATTTAGTAGAATAGTTATATCCGAAATCCGATATAGAAAAAATACAAAAAAAATGTTTTGGGCAAAGTATTTTCAGCAAATCAAAAATGGACATTTTAAAATGTCCATTTTCTATTTTCCATTTGACTTTTGCGTAAAGAAAAAAGTGAAAAAAAGGGTTCAGAGCATAATGCTCTTATTTCCATTTTCGGATTTTTGAAATGAGAGCATAAGGGAAAATAATGATTTTAAATAAAAAGTATTTAGGCATTTTTTTTGTTTCCATAATTACTAAAATGGAAATAAAAAAAATGCCAAAAAATGCCAAGAAATATTATTGTACAAAATGTGACTTCGGAACGGATAAAATGAGTAATTATATTAACAATTTATCCACCCGTAAGCAGTCAATGGAAATATATGGAAATAAAAAAATGCCGAATTGTAAAAATTGTGAAATACAGTTCAAATCTAATTCTGGATTATGGAAACATGAAAAAAAAATGTTTTCAAGGATGTAAAGACTCTGTAACCAATATCAACAAGCAAAGTAACACGCAAAAATATTTCGATGATACAACACAAGATTCCAAAAATATTGAGGCATTTTTTTTGTTCTATAAATCTAGAACGAAAAAAATGCCAGAAAATGCCGTAATATATTATTGTAATATATGTGACATTAATGCTATTAGAAGAGTAATTATTCTAACCACATTTTGATACGTAAAATCATTATAGAACAAATATAGAACAAAAAAAATGCCTAACTATAAACGAAGAATATACATGTGACAATTGTAATAAAAAATAAATGATTCGCAAAATAGCACACGAGATACTGATCGACAAGAAATTAGGAATATCCGAAATCCGATATAGAAAAAATACAAAAAAAATGTTTTGGGCAAAGTATTTTCAGCAAATCAAAAATGGACATTTTAAAATGTCCATTTTCTATTTCCCAATTTACTTTTGCGTAAAGAAAAAAGTGAAAAAAGGGTTCAGAGCATAATGCTCTTATTTCCATTTTCGGATTTTTGAAACGAGAGCATAAGGGAAAAAATAGATTTTAATAAAAAGTATTTAGGGGTTTTTTTTGTTCTAATAATATAGAACAAAAAAACCCCAAAAAAACCCTAAATGTATAATTGTAAATTATGTGACTATACTACGGGCAATAAAAAGGATTATACTAGACACAAATCGACCCGAAAACATGAATATAGAACATTATTGAACACAAAAACCCCAAAAGAACAACAAACGTCAATAAGTGATAATAAAGAACCTTCAAGTTTATTTGTGTGTGATAAATGTAACAAAACATACAATGTACGAAATAGTTTGTGGTATCATAAACAAAAATGTAATGGTTTAAAAAAGAATATGGACCATATAATGGATATTTCTAACCATTCTAATATAACCTCTATGTTTACAGAAATGGTGAAACAAAATCAAGACTTACAATATCTGGTAGTAGAACAGCAAAAAGAACAACAAAAGGTAAACAAAAAGTTGTTTGAGATATCTAGCGAAACCAATATAATCAATCACAACACTGTACATAATAATAATAATAACCGTTTCAATATGAACATATTCTTGAATGAACAATGTAAAGATGCGATGAATCTTAGTGATTTCCTGAATAATATTGAGGTTAGTCTGGAGGATGTGAGCAATGTTGGACGCCTAGGATACGCAGACGGAATCAGTAGAATTATCATCAATGCGCTCAAAGATATGGATGTGTATGAACGCCCGATTCATTGTAGTGATCTCAAGCGGGAGATAATGTACATCAAGGAAAATGATATTTGGGAGAAAGACGACGAGAGAAAATATCAAATGAAACGTGTGTTGAAACTTATCTCTCACAAGAATGTGAAACGATTATTGGATTGGAGGGAAGCGCATCCTGGATGGCTCGTCTATGATAGCAAAGAGGAAGCCGAGTGCTTGCGCATCACGAATGAAAGTATGGGAGGTGGCTCAGATGAAGAGAATGAAAGGCTATACAAAAAGATGATTCGAAAAATTGCACACGAGACACTGATCGACAAGAAGATAGTAGAATAGAGTTGTTATCTCCATCTCCGAAAGAATATAATATTTTGTATATTATATTATTTTGGGCGCATATTTTGTTAGTTTGTTCTTTTTGATATTTTTGTGTGAAAGTGAGTTAAAAACGATATACATTATGATATAAGTAAAATGCCAAATCATTGTTGGAATTATCTAACATTTGTCAGCGAATATAATCCGACAGAATTAGCTGAGTTATTTGATAAAGAAATAAATAGTCAAAATATACCCGACGATTGTTTATGTGTAAAATACAAAGGAGACAATGGAATCAAACTAAAAATGATGACTAATTGGGGAACAGACAATAAATGGCTATTGGGTTTGTTAGATAAGTATCCTAATTGTTGGATAAAAAATGATTGGTATGAAGAGGATGGTTGTGCCGGAATATTTATAGGTGGTTTTTTGTATGGTCAACGACAAAAAACTATAATAGAAAAATGGTGGGAACTATCAATTGAAGGAAATAATTTACATTTAGGAGGGAGTGCTTGATCATAGTAGAATATACATTATCTGATGATTTTTCTTAACGTTTTTTACGTGTGGTGGCTTTCTTACTCTTAGCTTTTTTAGATTTATGATGTTTCGTTTTTTTCCCCTTCTTTTTATTCATATGATGTTCTACCCATGAATTAAACGAATTGGTTGAACGGTCTTTGTCAGCCTTGAAACGAGAGTTTTCATATTCTTCCACAACGAAGGAATTAGGTTTTTTATGTATAAAGCGAAAGGTAGGATATCCATTGAGTGGTGGTCCAGCATTGGTTAGATGATGAAATAAGTCTTTATTGATTAACGCAATAATAGGTTCTTTATCTTTACGAGCATGTGCTTTAATTTTAGGATGTATTTCTTTCCATGAAGGTTTCGCATTGATACACGGAGGACAACCATCTTTATAGAAAAAAATAAAAGTGGGACTCCCGCTATTAATCATGTCATTTAGTTTATGTAAATTGTTAGTATTCTCTAAAGTGTGGTTATCTGTAATTTCAAGTTTATGAAAAACCATATATAATATCACGAGATATTTATATATTTACATATTATATCAGATATGATTAAATTAATATTATTTATGGTAGTATTTCTACTAGGTATATATTATTGTATGAGCAATTCCACATTGAAAACGTTAGAGACATTTACAAATAACCCGAAATGTCCTAGTATATTAATTCAGAAAGGATGTAAGATTTATTTAAAAAACCCTGAGGAACCCGAAGTACCAGGAATAAATCCTATAGTGTTTGACAATTTAGGAGAATATGTAACTTACATGAATTGGCAACGCAGTAAAGGAGTAACCTGTCCTGTGTTATTCCTCCAACATGGATATAATACACAAGGTGAAGGTGTATATAAAGTTCAAACCTCTGCTACACAACCACAGGGTGGATTACCGCCATCACCTGTGACAAATAGTATTACTAATACTAATACCGATACAAAAGTAAAAGTGGTAAATCCTCCTTATAATCAAAAAATGTCTTTATTAAACGCCGAGCAAGATAATCCTCCATATAACCAAGGAGGAGCTGAGGGATATGATCCATCCAATCTATATATTGGTAAAAAAACCCCTTTAGATGCCATAAATGAAAAAGACGAGGGCATGTTGTATAGCGCAAACCCTATGGATTCCAACTGGGGAGGAGCAGATTATACTGAAGAACAAATCAAAGAAGGCAAATACAAAGGAAGTGAAGTTTCTATTCAGGTGGGTCAATAAAATAGTAATAGTATAACATGTAAGTAATTTACATGTTATATTCCAAGGTGTAATATCTAATTAGTGTCAACATAGTTCATAACAGTATTTAAGGATTGTTTTGCTTCATGCAAAGCATTTAGTTTGTGGAATTGCGATATATCATCATTATCCATTCCATTTGTATTAATATTCAAGGTAGTTTTCAGCATAAGAAGATTCAAATAATCATCAAGATTAATAATCGTATTTTCATAATTTTCTCTGTATTTAGTTATTAATATTTCATCTTGTAATTTAGTAGTCATGTCCTTAATATTTGTAGCATACTCTTCGGCATTACCCGCAATTCCGTTTTGAAACTTAATTTTGTTTTCCAGACCTTCTAAAAAGTCAACATTCATATTCATTGATTTGTATGCTAGATATATGATATAAGCCACAATAAGGAAAATACCTAACATTTTTAACATATCATTATCCATCATCAGTATATATTATGTAAATATATTTCCAGCGGACTTTTTATTTATTAAAAAACATTTTATATCTTGTAGTAGTTGTCATCATCGTGATATTTCTTGTGCAATTACTTCGGTATGGTCTCTCTTGCCTAAATAACGAATAATGTTACAAATAGCGGTTTTATTTATTTTACGCTTTTGTCCTTTACTATTCGTATTCGTAATATTTTCAAGAATAGTTGTATCGTTATTGATAGCTTCAATTAAATCATTTATAGTGCGATATTCTACCATAATGGTTTTGGCCGTAGTAGCACTAATTCCCGGAATCTGACAAAGCATGATTTCACCAATATTGTCGGGAGTAATATTATCCTTTTTGTTTTTTTTTATTACATCACAGTACGATTTATTACCAATGTATGTATTCATACTTGTAGGTGTATCGATATTCGTATTTTCATTAGCATCAACATTAGCATTCATATTCTTTATTTGTAAATTGTAAAATCCCATACGTTTATTCTTGTCAGTCTTTTCCAGTTTATTTGCTATATTACATATCATATGTGCAGTTTCATTAATATGAATACTACGCATAACGGAGAAACCTTTATGATAATTGAGGGAAAACATGGCAGAATACAATGTATTTTTATCCATTTTGTCCCTAAATGAATTATATGTTATCAGGTTTCCTTCAATCAAATACACAATGTTATGATTATGATCAGATAATCCATGTAATCGATATGATTGTTCTTTGTATCTACCGTCTTTAATACTCGCACTTAAGTCTGCCAATGATTTTCTCTCAATAATCAAGTATGTATCTTGGTCATCTTGAATGACAATATCGCCTAAAGATAAATGTGCTACAACTAATTCCACATTTTTGTATACACTTTCATTTTCTAAATAATTTCGACAGATTTTAATCAGTTCATGTTCTCTATCATCAATAGTAATTTTCATAAATAATACAATAAGTATTGTAATGTATTATTTCTAAATACTATTCAAAATGTGTTTAACTTACATATGTCCACGACCGACATTCATATTATTTCTATTACGTTGAAGAGGATGACGGGTGGTTACACGCATATAAAACTCTTTGGATTCATTACATATACATCCAGGGAATCTACGAGGAAGAGGAGCATTACCCGTTTTCCAGTAGCCTAAATTGGCAGTTCCCGCCTTTTTCATACCACCAATAGAACCTCCACTTTCTATACCACGATTAATAATAACTGACTGCGAACGAGCCTTTTTACCTGCTGACATTAGTACCATGATTATATATATCCTTAATATAATATTTTTTTACAGCCCACTAAATAAAATTGTTTGTACCAAATACAAATACAAATACAAATTATAAATTGATTTAGAACTATAAGATGATATAGTAGTATATATACGATACTATGGAGGACAATACGCTTACACAGAAGGCTATAATGCATGACGATGATATTGTCAAAAGTGAAGATGGATTAGTATTTAATCCATATAATTCGGAAAATGTGGAGATTACATTGAATGATGTTCAATCTATTCTCACTAAATATGGAGTGCCTGGAGTGGTTGATAATATAGAATTATATAAGCGCGCATTTATTCACCGTTCATATACAAAACGTCCTCATTTAGAAAACGTCGCTCAAAATATAACAATAGTGGAGAAACCCCGAGATTGTATGTCGTTGAAAACAAAATCAAATGAGCGTTTGGAGTTTTTAGGGGATGGTGTATTAGAACTAATTACAAAATATTATTTATACAGAAGGTTTCCGAAAGAGAATGAGGGGTTTATGACAGAAAAGAAAATCGCAATTGTAAAAAATGAAGCGATCGGCAGAATCGCATACGAGATGAGATTACACAAGTGGTTAATTTTGTCTAAACATGCCGAAGAGAAAAAGTTGAGAACAAATATGAAAAAGTTAGGTTGTTTATTTGAGTCCTTTTTAGGTGCGCTATTTTTAGATTTCAATAAGATAAGTATCAAAGACGAAGAGGGATGGTTTGAGAATATTTTCGTTACGGGTCCAGGATTTCAAATAGCACAGAAGTTTATCGAAGCCATTTTTGAAAAACATATAGACTGGGTTTCATTGATTCAAAATGACGATAATTACAAAAATATACTTCAGGTGAAGATTCAAAAGGAGTTTAAGGTAACCCCCCATTATATAGAGATAGAACATGACGTCGATATGGGGTATAGAATGGGTGTATTCTTATGTATAGGTCAGTATATTCATAATTTGAGACCTCGACAAGCAAAATCTATTGACGACTTGAAAACTTTTCAATCTATAAATGAATACGTAGAACAAAACGAAAAAGCGTTTATATTTCTAGGTGAAGGACAACATAAAATTAAGCGCAAGGCCGAACAAGTAGCATGTTATGAAGCATTGAATAAATTAAAGGGTTATTCAATATAAAGTTTTATATGTTTATAATATAAGTTTGTTTAGTAATACATATGAATCCTTTAGAGAGTTTCATACAAAAACGAAAGTTGAAACCAGTGGCAAAAGAATATACAGAAATTAAACTTGTATTACCTGAATCAACGAAAGATATTGATTTACTGAGTTTAGATGAACAAGATAAAGATGTATCTAATGATAATGTTAAAGGTAAAATAGCGGTAACAATTGTAGATGAAAGAACAAAAGGTAAAAAATATGATAGGGAACTATTGAATACTCGTATTAGTAAAAAAAAAATGGAACAAAAATATTTTAAGAATATGGGTAATGAAGGAAATATAGAACCATCTAAAGAACCAGAAGCAATCATGGAAAACGACAATAAAAAGGCACCAAAGGCAAAAAAATTAAAAAAGAAGATTATTTTGAAAATAGGTGACACTGAAAAAGCCGAAAAAGATGAAGATGAAGATGAAAATGAAAATGAAAATCAAGAAGATAAACCGCAAAAGAAAACGAGGATAGTAAGAAAAACCAAAGGCATTTCTAATATACCTTTAGAAGAATGGTTATCTATAAACAACCAACCAATAGTTGAAAGATTACCACCAAAAAGTGCAAAACTAAATATCAAAGTTTCGAGTTATATTATGAATAATCGCGAAATATATGTAAACTTTATTAATTCTCTCTTTAACGAGTATCGTAATGAGCTAATGAGTGATAAAAAACAAATAACATGTGACGAATTAGGAAAAGGAGGTCAAGATTTTTCTTTATTAACCCATCAAAAGATTGTTCGTGATTATTTAAATTTATATACGCCTTATCGTGGGTTATTATTATATCATGGTTTAGGTTCGGGTAAAACGTGTACATCTATTGCTATAGCAGAGGGAATCAAATCAGACAAAAAGGTTATCGTTATGACACCAGCATCTTTACGACGTAATTACATGGAAGAATTAAAAAAGTGTGGAGATAGTCTTTATAATAAAACTCAGAAATGGGATTGGATTTCTACGAAGAAAAATCCAGAATTAATAGATACATTATCGGCTGCGTTAAGTTTATCGGTCGAATATATAAAAAAGAAACAAGGAGCATGGGTTGTAGATTATAAGTCGAAAACAAATAATGTATTAGATAGTGTAGAACAAAATAGTTTGGATGAGCAGTTAGATGAGATGATACAAACGAAATATAATTTTATTAATTATAATGGACTGAGGCGTGAAAAGTTAAAGACAATGACCAATAATTTCGAGAAAAATATATTCGACAATACTGTAGTTATTATTGACGAGGCTCATAATTTTATTAGTAGAATCGTAAATAAAATATCAAAAGAAAAGGGAGTAACATATGATAACAAGGGAGAGAAAGAACGTTTTCCGTATGCTCTATCACTAGTATTATATGAGATGTTAATGAGTGCTGAAAATGTACGGATTGTTTTCTTAACTGGAACACCAATGATTAATTATCCGAATGAAATTGGAATACTTTTCAATATGTTACGCGGTTATGTTAAAACATGGGAAATACCTATAGAAACAACAGGGTCACATTCGTCTGTTCAAGATAAATTGTTTAATGCTTTATCAAGAGAGAAAAATACTGATTATATTGAATATTCTAAAAACAAAGTGTTGTCAATTACCCGGAACCCTTTCGGTTTCGAAAATAAATACTCAAAGAAAGATGGGTATGTTGGTGTAACGAATCAGACAGGAAAGAATGATAGCGCGGATAAGGAAATAGGTATGATAAGTGACAGTGATTATGAGCGTCGTATTATAAGTATTTTGAAAAACAATGATATCAATGTGAATAGGAACGGAATACGAGTTCAATTGTTCAAAGCTTTACCAGACAAGCTAGATGATTTTGTGAACATGTTTATTGATGCGAATGGAAGTTTGGAAAACACTGAATTATTTAAAAGAAGGATTATTGGATTAACTTCTTATTTTAGGAGTGCACAGGAAGGGTTGTTGCCTTCATATGATAGTTTGACAGATTTACATGTTGAAAAAATACCGATGAGTAATTATCAGTTTACAATTTACGAAGAAGCGAGAAAACACGAGAGAAAGTCGGAAAAGCCAAAAAAACAAGCAAAGGTGGATAAAGATGGTATTTATAGTGAACCCAGTTCGACTTATCGTATTTTTTCTCGATTGTATTGTAATTTTGTCATGCCAAAACCTCCAGGTCGTCCTTTGCCTATAAATGATAATGCGGAAGAAGCATATAACGAGTTACAAAAAGAAGCGAAAAAGAAAGGAACCAATGATTTAACTGGTGATTGGGATGGCGAAAAAGAAGGAGATGAGATGATAGATATATTAGGTGATGTAAGTTATTCCAAAAGAATAGAAAGTGCGATTACCTTTATAAAAGAAAATGAATCGGAAGTGCTGAGTGACCAAGGATTGGAGAAATATAGTCCGAAATATCTTGCGATGTTGAAAAATATAATCAATCCCGAGAATATAGGATTACATTTGGTGTATAGTCAGTTCAGGACATTAGAAGGCATTGGTATATTTAAAATGGTATTGGAATACAATGGATTTACACAATTTAAGATTAAAAAGGATTCTTCGGGTGTATGGAAGTTAGATATAAAAGAAGAGGATTTGGGAAAACCTACATTCGCTTTATATACAGGAACAGAGAGTTCCGAAGAGAAAGAGGCAATCAGAAACATATACAATGGTAATTGGGATGAAAACTCTCCCATTACACAAGAACTCAGGGAAATATCAAATAATAATAACATGGGCGAGATTATAAAGGTCTTGATGATTACCGCATCAGGTTCCGAAGGAATTAATCTTAGAAATACTCGTTATGTCCATATAATGGAACCTTATTGGCATCCAGTACGAACTGAACAAGTGATTGGAAGAGCACGTCGTATATGTAGTCATAAAGAATTACCAGAAGCATTACAAACCGTAGAGGTATTTATGTATTTGATGACATTTACTCAAGAACAAAAAGATAGCGACGAGTCGATTGAATTAAAACGTAAAGATATGGGTAAGACAGTGAAATATCCTTTAACTAGTGATGAATACTTATATGAGATATCTACAATTAAACAGCAAGTGAACGCTAGTTTAACGACTGCTATCAAAGAAACCTCGATTGACTGTGCTATTTATTCGAAACGAGGTTCTGGCGAGACATTAAATTGTCTTCAGTTTGGCGAGCCCTCACCTGATGTATATGCGTATGTTCCCGATTACAAAAAAGAACAAAAAGATACTACGGCACAAATAAATAAACGAGTAATTCAATGGAGTGGAACCGAGATTGAACTTCGTGGAACCAAATATATACAACGTAAAATATCCGAAAATAAAGGCACGCTATATGATGCAGAATCTTATTATCAATCATTAGAAAATCCTAATGTTCAACCTGTTCCAGTAGCACAATATGAAATAACCAATAAAGGAATGGTTATAAAAAAAATGGCAATTTAGTAAAAATGTAATCAATCATAATATAATTACATTTTTTTTTCGATATAAGAACTATTACTCAATATCATCAGGCTTTTCATTCAGATATAATGCTTCATCTTCGATGTCAATATATGCATATTCACCACTTTTGACAACAAACAGATGTCCTTTGTTAGTAAGAATAAATATAGACTTTTCAATACCATATTTAGGATCACCGTATGTTTCTCCTCTGGATACATCATCTAGTGGAGGAACAAACAAATATTTAGAGGATACAGATGTGTCTTTTTTCAACTGGATAGTAATATCAATAGTTTCATTTCCAGCGCCAAAACGAACAAAATACTCCATAATAATATTATATTATATGCTTACTCTTTAACTATCTTCTGGAAACATATTTGTAATAATATAATCTAATTTTTGGTTTATTTCTGACAATTGTTCTTTCAAACCATCGGGTGTAGTATTATGGAGGGTAGTATTTTTTTCATGTAGTAAATTATTATCAGAATGAACTGTTTTTAACCTGGAAAATATAGAGGATTCTATATTTGTACTAGTAGTAGTATTGGTATTGATATTTGTTATTTTGGTATCTTTATCCACATCTATATTCAAATCATACTCAGTATTATTACCCCATGATATTTCCTTTTTATTTACATTATGTTTCTCGTTTTTGCGTTCAATGTTGTTTTGATTGTTAACATTATTTTCAATATCACTATTTATGATAGTATTATCTACTAGTTGACGTTCAGCAATTGCCTTCGCAATTAATTCTTGCATATTTTCTTTGATAGGTTCGTCTCCTTGTTCTTTAAAATTAGGTGTGGTCGGTACAGGTGTTTGATTCAACCTATCAAACTCAGTTTTTTTTAGTTGAAGGTCTTTTTCAAATGAACTGATTCTATCATTATGTAATTCTTCGATGGTGATTAATTGTTCAGTATTACCTTCTAATGGTTTCATATTGGATAAATCCAATTTATATGTTTGTTTTTCCGAATTATTTTGATATAAATCTGTCATAAAATTATTTATAAACTTTTTGTTCATATTCATTACGTCATTGTGGTCACTTTCATCACTGACAGAACCAAAATGTTTAATTTTGCTATGATAGTATTTACGAAATTGTAGTAGATTATCTTGGCCTTGTATATCTTTTTTTATTCTCTCATCATCTGTAATTATTTCCCACAACAATAGGATATTATCATTTGTTGTAAACACATTCGTTTCTACATTCTCCATATTTTGAAGATTTTATTGTATAATAAAGCAATATAACATATCTATATATTGTTTTACTCGAAATATTACAAATCAGGATTATAATACACTTCCCGACATTTTTCAATGGATTTATCTGAAATAACATGATTTTTGAAATATTCGGGTGTATGATGGTCTTTCAACAAATTAATGATAAAATATAATGCATACATTCCGCATTCAGTATCTCCTTTTTGATGTTCCTTAGGATAGTTTTCATCAAACTTCATTTTAATTTTAGGTTCAACTTGTAAACATTGTTTGATAACCTCGTCTGAAAACTTATTAATCTGTTTAGGTATTTTTTCTCCAGCACTATCAAAATAAAATATAAACCCCTTTTCCAGATTAATAAAGAGGGAAACCCAATGCGAACCACCTTTATAATGGGGGTCGAGATTAAAGATAATACCGATTTTGGTTTTTTTATTTTTGATTTGTTCTGAAATATTAAATTTACATAATTCGTCCCATACACAATTTCCGAATATTTTGTGATAATCATAATCGATAGGAGAAGGTCCTATAAAGTTAAAACACTTGTAATGTTTTTCATACTGCTTCATTACATTGATGAGGTCATCGCTGGATAGCCATTCATTAGGATTTTGTTCCCATTCGTCAGGTGATTCTGGTGCGAATAGATGGTCAAGTGTGTTATGTAAATCAACACCATTAAAATGGTCTTTGATCCAACATGATTCTTTTTCACATACACTAGAATATTTGTTTTTTAACGTTTTCCATATATAAAACGGATTTTTTGTAGTAATTAATGAATCTCCATGACGAATGTTCCATAGTTCCTTTAGTTTATATAATGTTCTATTGTCCAGGCAACTAAAGTCGTTTTTGTGTGGATTAGGGCTACATTTTAATGGAGTGCTATTATGTTTATGTTTATCTTTACGTTTCCGTGTATGTTTTGTTTGTTTGTTCTTACTATATTTTTTTGTTTTGTTCTTACGGGATTTATTTATGTTTTTGTTCTTCTTCTTCATATGTATTACAGACATTATTTTTTTCCATAAAACTCTTTGATTTTAATTTGGGATTTCTTAAATTAATTTTTTTTTTTTTCGGGATTATTATATGTCGAGTGTTATGTATAGATGTATTCTCAGAATGATTTATTGTTTTTTTTTTCACAAATTTTTCGAGACTGTTAGGTATATTTTTATTCTGTTTCATTATAATATTGTCATCTTCACTGATATTAAATAGAGGAGCTAAATGGTCATTATCCGGTATATCATGACCACTAATATCTACATTGTCAATTAATGTACCTATATATTCATTTTGTATAATATCATTTGTATCAATATTTTTCAAATGTCCTATACAAGTTTGTAGATATTTGTCAAATGTATTTTTGATATCATTGTTAATATGTATATCCGGTTGTACGTGTATGTTCTTATCGTTTTCTACATTTTTTTTTTTATGTTTATGAATGGCAATTAGATGTCGAGTAATTTCCATAATTCGTTTTTTGTAAAAATTAACATCTTTATTAAATATATGATTATTTTTATCTTCACTGTTTGTTTTGTAGTGATGAAACGATTCTTTATTGCTAAAACACTCAATATTGAAATTTATTAAATTATCATCCATATACAAATACGTATGATAATTTATCTTCAACAATAATGTAATGTTTACTGATGAAACATTTCTTTATTGATAGGTTTTCTTAACTCTGTACGCGTATGATTATTAAAATAATTAGTAGCAACATTTTCACAATTAGGATTAAAGGAATTAAACTGCTGATTACGAAATAAGTCATTGAAAGGTTGTCTAATAGTAGGATTATTAGTAGGATTTCGTTCTGTATATAAATCGCTACTGCTTTGGGGGACATATGTTGATTGACTACATTTTTGTAGCGCATATACTTGATTCCTAAGACCGGATTCAAGGTTAATATTTGTAGCAAATCCAGACCACGGCGATTGAGTATTTCCAGGATTGAAGGTTTTACTAATATTATATGTTGCTTCAGTATTCATAGAAACATCTGGTTTACTTCTAGGGGTGACGATTGGCATAATCGAATATTTGGTCATTGCCGGACGCACATTAATATATGGTTGAAGTGTAGATGATGGAATATTTCTATCGTAAATACGTTTATCTATTTCATTGGCTAAATCAGAAGATTTTAATGGACAATTAGTGTTCATTATTATTATATATACCTATACATTATAAAAATGTGGAACTAAATGTATATAAAGTCATGAATACTATAATAAATAAAACAATCATAATGTGTGGTATTTTTTCCTTGTTCAATAATAAATACGCTTTCACAAATAAATATATAAATGAACAATTTATGTTGGGAAAAGGTCGTGGTCCAGAGTTTTCTAAATTAGAACAAGTACATGATAAATTACTTTTTGGATTTCATCGATTGGCTATAAATGGATTAAACAATGAATCGAATCAACCACTAAAAATAGATGATGTAACGCTAATATGTAATGGTGAGATTTACAATTATAAAGAATTATATGATATGATGAACATAACTCCATCTACTGATTCAGATTGTGAAGTAATCATTCATTTATATAGAAAATATGGTATTGAATATACCTTACAAATGTTGGACGGGGTTTTTGCGTTTGTTCTAGTAGATAATAGGATAGATAAAGAGAATAATACATCTGGTAATGTATATGTGGCACGAGATCCATATGGTATCAGACCATTGTATATGTTAACCTTATCATCAAATATGTTTGATAAACTAGATGTATTACCTCCTATTTATGGTTTTGCTTCAGAAATAAAGATGTTTTCGAATATATATCAATCGTTTATAAAAAATGAAATTGGGAATAATTATAAAATAGAACAATTTATGCCAGGAACTTATAGTAAATTATCAATAAATATATCCTCGCAACCCATATGGAGAGTTGTAAAATACCAACAAACATATACAATGCCCGGGTTTAGTAGTACAAAAATGTTAGTAGATAATGATTATGATAGTATCATAAAAAACATCCAGACCTATTTTTTTTCCGCTATAAAAAAAAGAGTAATAACCAGTGAAAGACCTATTGCGTGTTTATTATCTGGTGGATTAGATAGTAGTTTGGTAACCGCTATTGTTAATATGTATATGAAAGAGATAACAGATGTACCTTTGGAAACCTATAGTATTGGATTGGAAGGTTCAGAAGACCATAAATATGCTAGAATTGTTGCGGATTATTTGGGAACAAATCATACTGAAATAGTGATGACTGAGGAAGAGTTTATTAGTGTGATTCCAGAAGTAATTTATGCGATAGAAAGTTATGATACAACAACTGTAAGAGCCAGTATAGGTAATTATTTAATTGGTAAGTATATATCAGAACACAGTGAGGCAAAGGTTATATTTAATGGAGATGGTTCCGATGAGTTATGTGGAGGATATTTGTATATGCATAAATGTCCAGATTCAATTGAGTTTGATAAAGAATGTAGAAGATTGTTGAAAGATATTCATATATTCGATGTATTACGTTCAGATAAATGTATTTCAACACATGGTCTAGAACCACGAACTCCTTTTCTTGATAGAGCATGGGTTCAGTATTATTTAAGTATTCATCCCGATATAAGATGTCATACGAAAAACAAACAATGTGAAAAGCATTTATTGCGTGATTCTTTTAGCGGAAAATATTTTGTAGATAAAAATGGAAAACCATTATTACCTGATGTAATATTGTGGCGAACTAAAGAAGCATTTAGTGATGGTGTAAGTAAGAATACAAGGTCGTTGTATAGTATCATTCAAGAATATACATCACTCGCTGATACTAAAGAGGAAGGTGGAGAACAACATGAAGATATGGAGAGAAATGAAAAGAAATATTATAAATATACCTTTAATTCTTATTATCAGAACATGGAACAAATTATACCTTATTACTGGATGCCTAGATATTGCTCCGCATCAAGTTCTAGCGCAAGAACCCTAGATTTTTACAATGAAAAAATGAATCACTAATATTCGTGATGTGTTAATATTTTTTATAATATATTATAGTATTAGTATATTATAGTATAGAATGACAAAGACTGCGTATCGGTTACAGAATATTTTTATAGACTTCACAATAGTATTATCTTATATCGTTTATATATTTGCCTTATTTGGTATTACAGTTGTTTCGCCAGAAAAAATAGATATATTGAATATTTATACAAGAACTTATGTGAGTATCTTTTTATTAGCCCGATTTAATCCGTTGATACATGATACGGAGTTTACAGACCTCGATAGAAAAATAGCATTTAATGCAGGTGTATTCTTATTCTTAACAAGTTATTTTGGAAATATAGTGAAACAATACGTAACTAATATAACCGTATTCATAAAAAAATATATTCCAATGAACCGAGAAAGCAAAATACAAATATCACAGTAATATATGTTTATTTTTTCGACTATAACAACACTTGTGTTTATTACGCCTTGTTTTACCCTCAGTAGTAAAAAAAATCTGTAATTGAAACATCATACGTTTTGTATTGACATTGTCGATAATCTTTGTAATATTAGGTTTGATACCCACATTTGTATTGAACCGATATTTATTCATTTCAATAAAAGAACCAAAGTGTTGCTCATTAAATATACTATTTTTGAATAATACACTGTCTTGAAACCGGCTAATTATTATATCAAATGGTATTTTGTGAATATAAGAGTTTACTTTTATGTAATGAACTTTATCATTGTTTTTAATAGAAAAAATAGAATTGTCTATCATACATATTTTTTCATTACTGTTAATATTACTACAATTTAGCAAGTCTTCATATGTTTTATCTGTACTAGTTCTACTAGGATTAATAATAATATTATTAATTTTATATGCACCAATGATATCATCAAAGATATCAAAATTTATTTTGTATTCTAAATATCTTTTAATCGTATTCACCCATTCTATGTTACACTTATTATTAGTATAAATAAGCACTTTCTGACAATCATTGTTCTTTTTTTTTATTTTAATATATTTTAGTATAGGATATATATTATTTCGAATAAACTCTGGATATAAATCTAAGAGATAATTAAAATATGTTTGTGTGCGTATAACGTCAACACCAGTTTTATAGCTGTATTGTACTAATACCTGCCATAAGTTGTTGATTTGAACAAAATATCCTAATGTTTCGTCTAAATCAAAAACAACATTCTTTCTTATCATAAATAAATAAAGTTTAAAAGGTAATATGTAATATCACAAGATTTTTTATCTTGATACATATATATAATTATTAATCATGTCTTTTTCCTTGAAACAAAATTATAATAAGACACGTGATAGTAAAGTGAAAAACAAGACGGAAATACTAAATACCAAAATTGAATATATTGAGTATATTAATAAAAAACTGGGTCATGTAATACCAAAACATATATATCAAACATGGAATACCAAAACATTACCATTCAATATGGAAAACACTATTAATAATCTCAAACGAAATAATCCAGAGTTTGAACATCACTTATTTGATAATGATGATTGTAGAGAATTTATAAAAAATAATTTTAATAAAATAGTATTATGGGCATATGATAGTTTAGTTCCGGGAGCATATAAGGCAGATTTATGGAGATATTGTATATTATATGCGCGTGGAGGGATTTATTTAGATATAAAATATGAACCGGTCGGTAATTTTAGACTTGATTATATGATATATAGTGAACATTATACAAAAGATATACGAGAAAATAATATATATAATGCGTTCTTGGTATGTTATAAAAAAAATCCGGTGATGCTTGCATGTATAGAACAAATAATTATCAATGTGAAAAACAATTTTTATGGAAAAAACGCGTTATTTCCCACCGGTCCTGGTTTATTAGGTGTAAAAATACCACTAATAGAACAATTAAAACAGAAGAAGATTATTGTAGATTTAGACCATCAACAACATGGTGAAGATAAATATATTTTTCATAAAAATAAACCAATATTGAAGATGTATGCAGGATATTATCAGGACCTTTATAGTAATAAAGACATACCACGATACGATACATTATGGAACGCTCGCAGTATTTACCGATATGTAGAGAAATAACATCTCACTATATTGTATGTCTTTGAATAACTTGTCTAAAAAGGATTATATGGAAATACTACATTTCTATAAAATACCAATTCCAACGAATGTAGAAGAGATACGTGAAAAAGTAGAAAGTGTTATGGGTAAAAAAATGTGTAAATGTATAAAAAAAGTAGGAGGTCCAAATTATAAACAGGGTGAGGCAAGAGCAATTGGGATATGTACACGTTCTATTTTCAAGAACAAGGGATTACATAGAGGAAAAATAACATGTAAAAACAAACCGCGTGTTGAAATGAAAAAGACAAAGCGAAAGACAAAGAAAAAGACAAAGCGAAAGACAAAGCGAAAGACAAAGAGAACGAAATAGGAGAATATATACCTATTTGTTCAAATAGTCAAGCGCCGACAATAATACTTGTTCCTGGTTAGTTAATTTTTGAAAAATAATACATTCTTCCATTTTTATTTCGTAATGTCGTCTCGCAAAGTTTTTACATACTAAAATAATACCATTATCTGTTATTTTAGGTTCACACAAAATACCACCTTGGGTCAAATATATATTGTTAGGGTCATTTATAGGAATCCATCTGATATAAGCACCTTCTTTCAAATGGTCTAATTCATCCACATATAAATAGTCTTGTAATTTTTTCATGTAGTCATTTATTTCATTTTGACTCAAATATAACTCGTTTAATATTTCTATTTTCATATTGTTGATTTTAGATTTTGTAAGGTTAATTAACCGATTATTATTATCATTATCTAATGCGCTTAATAATTTATCTATATCCATTATTACTAAATAGTATGATATATTTTGTCTATATAATTTACCAAAATATATCAATTTAAAAATTAGCACCAAAACTTCCACCGACAGCTTCATTCGCCGCCATTATATTACCACCATCCATCATAGATTGACCACCCTCGTTCTGACTGTAATCATTTCGGAATGAATTATTCATGTCAGGAGTATTTTGAGAGATCATTTCTGTAGGTAATTGGTTGATTGATGTAGTATTAGGAGAACCAATATTTTGATTGGCCATATTAGGAGGGTTAGGAATTGTCATTTGTCCTGAAATAGGTTGAGACACCTTAACATTTCCATTTTTGATTGGTCTTTTATTTTCTTCTTTTCCATTCCAAAGTTCTAACAATCGATCAAATAAAATACTAATCTTCTCTCCTAATTTCGTTTGAAGACTACCTAAAATAACTAATCCAATTAAAACGATATCTGTGATATGTAGTTCTTCATATTTTGTGCCACTATACGTAGGGAAATATGTAGTAATACGATTGACCAAAAAGATTCCTAAAAACATAATAATGATTTGTAGTAAAACTTCCACCGATAATTCTAAACTAGCTTTTTCATCATCTGCTTCAGGAACATATTTTTGCATAGCCTTATTAAGCAATACAACTGGAAGAATAGATATCACAGAATACTGACAAATATTTAAAAGTTCTGATTTAGTTTTTTCGTCAAAATGAAACACATGTTTAAAAAACCCTGGTTCTGTAATTTTAGATTCTAAGTTGTCCATATGTTTTATAATAAGAAATAAAAATATTAAAGTAATATCATTTTATATTCATTATTGTTAGTTTGTATTATTAAGAGGATATATAAATAAAGGTATATTGCGTAAAAAAGTTTAGAAATAAATAAACAGTAAAATAAAATGAGTAGTTCTCGTGCAAATTCATCAGCAAAACAACGAAGAGCCGGTGGGAATACTGATTTCCAACAACAACAGCAAGGTAATAATAACCAAAATCAGAACCAAACTCAGAATCAGAATCCTAAATTATCAATATCTGATGCTATCGCCTTAATCACGTTACGATTAGGAAGGGTTGAACATATAGTACAACAATTACCTAAGGATTTATCGTTGTCAAATGCCTCATCAGATACCGACTTGATGAAGAGCATACTAGAACGAATAAGCAATTTAGAAAGTAATAATATCGAATCACCCAATCAAACAACACAGCCTCAAAACATATCTATTCAAGATAGTGAAAGTGTTACTACTATCAAAGAAGACGTAATATCTCTAAATGAACAAATATCTGGTATCAAAGATATGATGATGATGCTACAATCATATACAATGGAAACAAATCAGAAGTTAACTGATATTGTATTCAGTGAGCCAATGGTAGTACATAAAGATTTAGTGACTAATGAAGTTATGACAGACCTATTAGAGACAATCAATAATGTTGATTTAGAAAGACATGAGGAAATATCAGAAGATACCCTAAATATGGTAGATAGCATAGACATAGATACATTAACTGCAAAGGATACCGTGGAGGAAGCTGATGATAAAAATGAAAAAAAAAATAAGGGGAAAGGTAAAAAAGAAAATAGGATGGAAATAAATGTATAAATAAATATTTATATTTTTAAACATCTAATCGTATAATTACATAAAAAAATGTATATATTTTATGTAATGACTGAAATAATAATAGGAATAGTAATATTTTGTATCGTATTATTTATGTATCTTCATCTATATTTCCATTTGAAAACAAGTAATGACCTGGAAATATATGAACTTGACCAGATGTCAAAAGACAAATTAGAAGAGGTATGTGATATCAGACAACCAGTTATTTTTTCATTTGAAAACGAACATATTTTAAAGACAACTAATAAAAAATACTTGTTAGATAATTATGGAGCGTTTGAATTAAAAATGCGAAATGTAAAAGAATCTGACGAAACAAGACAAATGTATGTACCTTTACCTATTCATGCAGCGATGAAATTATTCAACGATGACCAAACAAGTTCGTATCTTTCAGAAAATAATGGTGAGTTCTTACAAGAAACAGGTGTTGTGAAAAGTATGCAGTATAACGATAATTTTTTACGACCATCTATGGTTTCGAATTGTAATTATGATATAATGATGGGTTCTGAAGGAACTACTACTCCTTTTAAATACGAATTAAATTATCGTAATTTCTTTATGGTAGTAGATGGTTCTGTATCACTAAAGTTAGCCCCCCCTGAATATTCAAAATATTTATATACAAACAGAGATTATGATAATTTCGAGTTTCGTTCCCCAGTGGACCCATGGAATATACAACCGAATTATGTTGCTGATTTTAATAAAATGAAATGTTTAGATATTACATTGAAAAAAGGACAAATCATTTATATTCCGGCTTATTGGTGGTATAGCATCAAGTTCAATAGTAACAGTAGTATAAACTCATTCAAATATCGTACTTATATGAATAATCTTGCTATTGCCCCTCATATAGCGATGTATGCTCTTCAATTACAAAATATCAAACAAGATAATATAAAGAAACATGAAGAATATATGAGCAATGAACCTGAAAATGTAGAAGATATTCATATTGATGAAAACCAAGACAAAGATATACACAACAACGCACGCAAAGACGAAGACACAAAAGAACAAATAGATGAAAATGAAATCTTACCAGCCAATTCTTAGTAACTAAATATTTTTACCATACATTATCTTGGATACGTTTGTAATACAACTCACAATCGTGTTCTGAAGCACTCCAGCATGTAAAAAATGTTTCTTCATACCATGATTTTACATAATCAATCCCAAAGTTTTTGAAAGTATCGCTATGTAAACAAATATGTTGTCCAACATGGTAATATCTATAGAGAGGAAACGCAGTTACAATATCTCTTTTATTGGTAACTCTATAATGTAATAAGTTCTTTTTATTATTGAAATCATTTTTCCAGTTGTAATTGCCAACACGAGGACTGGCAAATGACACTACATTCACCATATTTTCAGTATTTTCTGATAACATGTATCCAAACAGTGTACATAAAGCTCCGCCTAAACTATGACCAGATACATAAATATCATAATCCTTGTGTTTTTTTATATGCTCTATTACACAATCAAGTAGTTCCTCGTATACACTCATTAGTTGATTATAAAAACCAGAGTGAACTTTGATATTAGTATCTTCATTTAATAAGTGCTTTGTTATTTGTAAGTCATGTTTCCAATCAGTAATAGACTCACTGCCACGAAAAATAATACATATTCTCTTCTTTTCTTCTGAGATAGAAACACCACATTGTAAGTCAGTCTCTTTGTTATTAAAATATTTTACTAGTTTGGCAGAAGGAACATTATTAGCAAGGTCTTTTAATACTTGTTTTCTATTGTCATTGATTTGTAAATTATCGAACTCGTCATTTTTAACCATTTTGGAAATAAACCCTTCAATGTCATTGTTATCATCTTCAAGTTTGAACTCTTTATCATAATTATAAATTAGTAAAGTCAGTCGTAAAAGGTCTACAATATCACTATGAGGAAGCATTTTATATATATATTGGATAGATATTATATTTGTTGATCAACGAATGAATACTATTCAAATTTTTTCACAATACAGATAAATTGACATTAAATAGTGTTCATTTATATATAATATAAAATGAATGGAAACACATATAAAATATTAATAGACGACCGACACTATACATCCTGGAAATATTATAACATGTTTGAATATAAAGAACAAGATATAGACGTATCGCCAGAAAGTCATAAATTATTAAATGATGATGTCATTACAGTTGATGATGAAAAAAATGTTAGTATTATTCATTCTACCATTCGAAACACCGAACATATACCAGGAGTGATTGTTTTGGAGAAGAACAAGACATATGGGCGAGCGAAAAATGATAAATTATTGTACAAATGTATTCCAGATGATAGAAGATTGCCAGTGTTTTTAATACCGTATGATATGAAAAATATAGGGTTTTCAAAAGTCTACATAAATAAATACATTACCTTTCAATATACCGAATGGACTAGCAAGCATCCATATGGAAAGGTGAGTCAAGTAATAGGAACAGTAGATATATTAGATAATTACTATGAATACCAACTGTATTGTAAGAGCTTACATGCCAGTATTCAAAGGTTTACAAAAGATACAAATAAAGCCATTAAAAGTTGTTCAACTCATGACGAGTTTATCGATAATATTTGTAAACAATATGATAATATTGAAGACCGAACTGATAAAAACCACTGGAAGGTTTTCTCGATTGACCCTATAGGAAGCGTAGATTTTGATGACGCCTTCAGTATAAAAAACATGCCAGATGACACACAATTAATTAGTATTTATATATCGAACGTCACCATATGGTTAGATGTCCTGAATTTATGGGATTCGTTTTCACAAAGAATATCTACCATTTATTTACCTGATAAAAAAAGACCCATGTTACCCAGTATTTTATCTGATTGTTTATGTAGTCTAATGGAAAATCGTAATAGGATAGCACTGGCTATGGATATTGAAATAAAGGACGGAACAATACTGAATATGAAATATAGTAATGTAAAGATAAATGTTTTCAAAAATTATCGATATGACGAAACCGCATTATTAATGGATGCCGATTACCATACTCTGTTAGAAACAAGTTGCGAACTATCAAAGAAATACAAATATATGAATAAAATACGAGACAGTCATGATTTGGTTGCCTACTTGATGATATTGATGAATTATCATTCTGGAAAGACTATGTTAGAGCATAACAATGGTATTCTGCGTTCTTCTATTATCAATAAACAGATAGAAATGCCTACTTCATTACCAGATGAAGTTTCCAATTTTATAAAGATATGGAATAGCACCACAGGTCAATATTTAGATGCTACGAAATTAGAAAAGGGCGACTTGTATTCACATGATTTATTGAATGTGGACGCATATATTCATATTACATCGCCCATCCGCCGAATAGTAGACTTATTGAACATTATAAAAATACAAGAAAATCTTCAACTTGTTCAGTTGTCTGAGAATAGCGCGAAGTTTTATAACAAATGGATTGACCAGTTAGAATATATCAATACAACTATGCGTTATATTAGAAGAGTTCAGAACGATTGTTCATTATTACATAATTTTGTAACCAATCCTGATCTACTTGATAGAACATACAAAGGATACGTATTTGATAAAATAGAAAGAAGTGATGGTCTGTTTCATTACGTAATATATTTTCCAGAACTTAGAATGACATCCAAGATAACAGTACGCAAAGAAATGAACAACTATGATTGTAAAGAGTTTCACTTGTTTATTTTCCAAGATGAAGATAGTTTGAAACGTAAAATACGCGTTCAGATAATATAATATGAACATGAATATGAAATTATTTCAATTCCTAAGAATTGAGATAATTTGTGATGAATGGAAACTAAAGTAGCGTTTCAATTAGGAATATTGTAGATATTTTTTTTATTTATTTTTGTGTTATGTAATCGAAATTACATATTTTATGACAAACTTTGTCTCAATTCTTCAGTAGTCAAACCTTGTACGTACGGGTCATCATTTGTTGGATTATAAAGAGCTACAGATATATTACCTATGATTAAAAGTAAATATGGTGATTCGACCAGATAAAAAAAACCAGGATTAGCTTCACTACCCTTAGTAGGTGTTGTTCCCATACCAGGAAACTCAGAGTACTTATCTAGCATAGTAGTGGCCCCACTAAACATATCTGAAAAAAGATTACAATTATCAGGCTTCCATACATATATATTTTGAAAAAAATCCTCCGCATTCTGAAACATGTATCTCATATCGTCAACCTTAGAAACATCCCATCCACTAATATCTTGATTGAAATTGTTACAATTTTTAAACATCGAAAACATACGTGTAACGTTAGAAACATTCCAACTACTAAGGTTTTGATTGAAAACTATACAACCATCGAACATCTCGTTCATAGTGCTATTATTAATGTTAGAAACATCCCAGCCACCAATATATTGGTTGAAAGCACTAGCAAATCGAAACATGCCCTCCATATTAGTGACATTAGAAACATTCCAGCTACTAATATTTCCATTGAATGCCGCAGCATTAAAGAACATGTTTCTCGTGCCAGTAACTCCAGAAGTATCCCAGCTATTTAAATCCTGATTGAATAGAGTAGCATTTTCGAACATCGATCCTAAAAAGTTCACATTAGAAATATCCCAATTATTAATATTTCCCTGATTGAAATTACTATTTTGGAACATGTTAGACAAAGTTGAAACTGAACTCGGAATATAATCAGGAACACTCGTAAGAGATGATGTTTGTTCAAATGCTCCAAATAACGATGTTATGCCTGGTAATCCCCAATTTAATGAAATAGTATCATTGATTGGGGTGACTGTTGTAAGCTTATCACCACCAGACCAACTAATAGCCGAACCAAACCCGGATACTGTTCCATCAGTAACAGTAATAGTTACATTACCATTAAAATTTGCTGCGTATTCATGTGTAAGGGTTGAATCTGTAGTTGTAGTTCCGTCACCCCAGTTAACAGTGACAGCGAGGGTTCCGCTGCCTGTAATCGGTAATGTGATAGTATCCCCACTTACAATTCCTGAAAAGGTTAAAACTAATGAACTACTCATATATAAATTATATGATATAATTATATTATATAAATCGATATTCCATAATTAAATATAGAGAGACTGATTCGTAGCAACATATTTCAATGTCTTTCCGGGTATTTCTTGTAATTTCTTTAATAAAGATACATTGCCAATATATTCGGCTACTTTTTCCATTTCACTTGAAATATTATTAATTTTTAATATTGCTTTGACAAACTCTCTTAGGAATACCATTACTTTCTATATTCTCTGTATTATTCTCAACAAACTTTTCTGATTCGATTAGTGCAACAATTATAAGTCAGAACCCTGTTGATAAGGTTGTAAATTAGATGGATTGTATAAAGCAACACTTACATCTCCCGACATTATAAGGAGATAACGATAACCCGGACCATTGAAAAAAGATATATCAGGAGTCGCTGCCATACCAGGACTCGCACTATAAGTGTCTAACATACTGGTTGCGTTAACGAACATATAACTCAGGTTTGTACCAATTGATATCTTCCAAATAGATATGTATTGGTTGAAATTAGGACAATTATAAAACATCCTACTCATATCCGTAACTGCGGAAGTGTTCCATCCACCGATATCTTGGTTGAAAATAACAGCACTATAAAACATCCTACTCATATTCGTAACTGCGGAAGTGTTCCATCCACCGATATCTTGGTTGAAAACTACTGTTCCTGTTCCAATTCTTGGGTCTGCATAAAACATCCTACTCATATTCGTAACTGCGGAAGTGTTCCATCCACCGATATCTTGGTTGAAAATAGCAGCACTAAAAAACATACTATTCATATTCGTAACTGCGGAAGTGTTCCATCCACCGATATCTTGGTTGAAATTAGCAGCACTAGAGAACATAGAACCCATACTTGTGACATTAGAAACATCCCAACTCCCGATATCTGTGTTGAAATTAGCAGCACTAGAGAACATATAACCCATACTTGTGACATTAGAAACATTCCAATTTCCAATAGAGAGACTACTGGATGTTACAGCTAAAAACATCAGGTCACCGTTAGTATTTGCTACAATCACAGGCACATCAGTTGCGGTAATACCTCCTGTTAGTCCAAGCAATTGCTTTTGATCACTACTCAAAGGCATTCCATCCCATAGCGTAATCACCATTGCTTTATAATTAGCATCCCCATTTAATCTAAATCCATCAGTACCAAATGAGGGATTAGTAAGGTCAACATCAAAATTAAGGGTATAACTATCTGATCCGTTGTCTGTGATAGATAAGTTAGAAAAAGATCCCCCTGTGTTTATAATAGGAAAATCTCCAATGGTTGGTACATGTCCAGAAAGTGTAAAATTAAACTGATTACTCATGTATTAATATAAACAAATATTAAATAATTAAACTATTCAATATGATTATTCCTTAAATATAGAGCGACTGACTCGTAGCAACATATTTCAATGTCTTTCCGGGTATTTCTTGTAATTTCTTTAATAAAGATACATTGCCAATATATTCGGCTACTTTTTCCATTTCACTTGAAATATTATTAATTTTTAATATTGCTTTGACAAACTCTCCTAGGAATATACCCTTATCATATTCCATATTTTGTAAAACTAATTTACATTCTGATACATTATCCGAGTCGCACCACGGAATCATATAATGTAACAAGTCATAGTGAATCGTATAATCGATACCAGTGTTCAATAGATTTGTATTTTCATAATCAAAATATTTCAGGTTCATTTCTTTGATTTGTAATATCATCTTGTTTACAATGCCATCACTACAATCAGGTTGATGAGATAAATAGTCGTCGCCTACTGTAATATTCGTAAAACAACTGAAAATACATATGAGTTGATTGGTATCTAATGAATCAAACTCATTATTGTTTAGCATATGACCAAAACTTAAACAGTGGACTTCTCTAATATGCGATGCGATTGTTCCTAATGTTGTCAGTTGAAAATCATGACTTTCTATATTCTCTGTATTCTTCTCAACAAACTTTTCTGATTCGATTAGTCCAACAATTCGGTCAATATTTTGTTGTATGTATCCCTTTGAATTATCATAATCGTTTTTCAATACATTCAGTTCATTCCGTTTTTCTAAAGAACTTTTTACTTTCAACACGTCTCCTTTGAGAAACTTATATTGACCTTCTATCATTTTCTCTTCTTTATCCAATGTTTTCCGAGCCTTATTCGAAGCATATTTTTTTCGACTCGGAATATCAATATACGTATCAACCACGCCCCGTGGTGTACGAAGATGTTCTAGTGAAGCATTCATGTTATCTATTTCACATTCAACTGATGATATTTTAGTAAATATATCTCCTAGTTGTGAGGTAATCTCGCTCTGAATCATAGAGCGTTCGCAGAACTTGGAATAGTCTTTTTCTCCAATGTCAATCAGATTCAATATCAGGTCATATGATATCTTGAATTTGCTAACTAGTGTTTGTGGTTTCCCTTTCATCATCATTTTGTAATCAATCATGTCGACATTTCTGAAAAGGTTATTTAGATGAATAACATTGCCTACTTTATCTATACCACGTCGTCCAGCTCGACCGGCTGCCTGAACAAACTCGTGTGAATGGAACATTCGCATTCCACTACCATCAAACTTCTTTACATCTGTAAATATAACTGTTTTTATAGGCATGTTCAGTCCTACACTAAATGTTTCGGTGGCAAACAAAAGCTTAATAAATCCTTTCTCAAATAACAACTCGACGATTTCTCTAAGGATAGGTATAATTCCGCTATGGTGGATAGCGATGCCTTTTTCTAACAATGAAACCATATCAACATATTCGGGAAGTTCTAGATATTCTTGAAAGTTCGGAATCTTTGAACGTAGAAGATGTTCACATTCCTTTTTTATATTATAGGGTGATGATGACTTCTCATCATTTTCATCGAAAAGAGGTACCGTAATCTCGTGCGCAGCTATTGCAATCTGTTTTCTAGATAGAATGAAACACACAGCAGGAAGCATATTATTGGAAACCATATATTTACATAATTGATTTAATACAAAAGAGCGTTTGATAAATGTTTTTTTGTTTTGAAAGAGAGATATATTTTTATTAATCTTATCTAATGTTAGTTGTTGAAACTCGCCTTGCGCTGTTTGTATTACGACAGGCTTATTAATCTCACCACGAATGCGTTTTTCTTCATCCTTGTCTTTGAGTGATTTAAAGAACCCTTGGGTAGTCGTAGTAAAACTGTAATGTGTCAAAGGAACAGGTCTATAATTGGATATGGCCAGGTATACTTCTTTACCATCGTGATGATTAAGCAAATTAGTTCCTCTGGATTCAATCCATAATGCGAACTTTTCAGGACGGTCTAATGTAGCAGACAACATAACCATTTGAACGTGCTTGGGTAGTAACAATATGGTGCTTTCCCATACATGTCCTCGGTCACTATCATTAATCATATGAATCTCGTCTTGTATGACACATGCCAGTTCATTCTCAAAGTCCATATCAAACATAAGAAGTGATTGAGATTTATTTTCTTGGGTATTTTTATTTTGTTTTCTATATAGTGTATTTTGTAAGATTTCCGCAGTCATAATCAGCACTTGGGCTTCCGGGTTTATTTTGATATCGCCTGTTAACAAGCCGATACTAATGCCAGGGAACTTCTGGAGAAACTCGTAGTATTTTTGATTGGACAACGCTTTTATTGGAGAAGTATATATGACCTTTTTTCCTTGTGATGTAAAATAATCAATTGCAAACAATGCTGGTAAAGTTTTACCTGAACCAGTTGGAACACAACTGAGAGAATGATGTCCTTCGACAATAGATTGAATCGCAAACTTCTGAAAAATACTTAAATCGTAAGGATACTTTTCAAAATAGGGATTGTATTTCTCATCAAAGTGAGTATAATCATTACATAATTTTACCATATTGTATTTGTCTTGTGTAAGTAATGAAGTACTAGCTATATATTTATAAAAATATATCTATATATGGTTTCAAAATAAAGATACTGGTATAGTATATTATATATACTATATCAAAAAGTGTAATAAGTATTAACAAATGATTGCTAATAGGTATAAAATATTGAATAAAATTAATTCAGGCGAGTTTGGATCAATTTATTCTGGAGAAAAAGTAAGAACTTGTGATAAAGTCGCAATAAAAATGGAGTCGCTTGATAAAAACAATGGATTGTTGAAACATGAAACAAATGTGTATCAGTATTTGAAAGAATTGCCATGTGTTCCTAACATAAAATGGTATGGTGTCCAAAAGAATATTCAATATTTAGTAATGCCTTTGTATGATTATTCACTGTGTAGATTTATAGAAGATAAAAAGTATATGGGAAATCGATCAATCTCACAAACCGGGGAGGAGTTGATAAATATTATGAGGTTTGTTCATGAGAAAGGTATCATACATAGAGATATAAAACCTGATAATTTTATGATAGATACAGCTAACGATAAAATCGTATTAATTGATTTTGGTTTTGCGAGACGATATATAACTGCTGACGGAATACATATACCATATAAAAACGGAAAAAATATTATAGGAACTCCAAATTATATAAGTATGAATATACATAATGGAGATGAACCCAGTCGTCGCGATGATGTAGAATCTGTATGTTATATTCTATTTTTTCTTTTTAATAATATGTCTACATGGTGTTCATCTAATGAAATAGATATGATAAAGAACCACAAGTTGAACACTCGGAATGAAAATGATATGAATCCTATTTTCTACAATATATTTAACAGATGTATGAACACCACTTTTATGAGTTATCCGGACTATGATGAAATTATAAAAATGATAAGAACACTGTAATCTATGTGTTGTCATAAATAGTATAAAGACAAACACATTTATTAATGTATAATGAGTAACGAAGCCGAGGAAACAACGGGATGCGTTAAATGGTTCAATAATAAGTCTGGATACGGTTTTATTACAGTGACTGATGGTGAGAATGTAGGAAGTGACATTTTTGTACATCATAGTAATATTAACGTGACAACCGAACAATACAAATATTTGGTTCAGGGGGAATATGTATCTTTTGAAGTAGATGAGAATGCCAAAGGACAACATAAATATCAAGCAATGAATGTTCATGGAATTAAACAGGGACAGCTCATGTGCGAGACACGACGTGAAGTGAAAGAGAATAGATTAAAATACAATCAAACAAAGGATTAGATTACGTTTGAAAAAAAATATAATTAACATATACTATATTAATTATATTGTCATGAAAGATTTTGGTTCTTATAGCAAAGAACAGATAGATACGTTAAACAATGCCAATGATAAGTTAGGGTTGAGTAATAATATGAATATAGAAAGAAATAAAAACATTATATTTGTATATTCATCCCCGAAAGTTGGTTCGACAAGTCTAGTTTCATCCTTGCGACTATCATTAAATGATAAATATGTGATATTACATATTCACAATGAAAAAATGTTAAAATCGTTGTATGACATACGCGATATTCAAGTGATTGATATTATTGAATATAATAGATACTTAGGAAAGAATATTCATGTGTTCGATATATATCGTTCTATCATGGAACAAAGAATGTCATTATTTTTTGAAAATATAGACACGTTTCATTTTAATGTAAGTAAAGAAAGGCTGTGTAAATATGATGTTCAAATACTAATAAATCGGTTTAATAAAATATGTTCGCATTTATTAATTACAGACCATTTCAAAACGTATTATAATGTAGATTTTCCTGAGGTGTTTGATCACGATAAAAAATATTTGTTATTAGAAAGGAATGGGATAAATTTTGTTAAGTTGCGTTTACAAGATTCATCAGAATGGAGTTTAATATTGAATCGGATATTACATGAAGATATTATTATGATAAAAGATTATCAGACAAACGATAAAGTCATCAAAGATGTATATAATAATTTCAAACTACATTATAAAATACCAGAAAATATCTATAATTTGTTAGTTGAGAATCAAGAACTGAAATATTATTATACGGATGAAGAGAGAAGTCAATATTTGTCTTCTTGGAATAATAAAATAACATCAAGCATACCGTATTATTCAGAGGTTGAATATAAAGTTTACATAGAAGTCTCTATTGCCAATCGATATCAATCGGAAATCCAATATGAACATTATTTTGATGATGGATGTAATTGTCAAGGATGTAATAGACAAAGAAAAATAGTACTTACTAAGTTGAAGCAAAATAAAAACAATAGTGTCTCAAAAATTAATCATTTGCTTTCACTAAAAAACAAGTTAGAAATGGAAATTAATAAAAAGCTACGAGGGAATATTCGCTCGGCAAGAAGTAAGTCAAAACACACTATTGGACTTCATTTGATGTAAATATATCGTACAAGTAGTGAAAGGTATCTTTAAAAGAGAAAGTTAAATATGGTAAGATACGGTATTTGATAATATCCTTTGGTATATGGATATTCTTGTCGCCTATATTTATTTCGTTCTCGACTTCTGAAAGATAGTCAATGAGAGTACGCAGCATATGTTGCTTATGAATAATGGCACATTTGCTGGTATATAGATGAATATATTTCATTGTTAGGTAAGTATGATTACACGGGATGATGATAATAGTGTTTTTTTTTATAGTAAAATGAAATATCTGTTTTTTATTATCATATTGCTTAATAAGTAATTTCAAAACTGTTGGTATTGATTGGTTATAAAACTTGTTTAGTATATCAAAACAACTGTTTTGATATGCTAATAATACTTCAGTTACATGTCTCATTTTGACTTTTGGATTTAATTTTAGTTTATTTAAATTAGCTTTCTATTCACACCCACACAGATAAAATAAATATCAATTTTTATTTGGCCGTGAATAGTTGGTGGAAAAAAGTAAATAGGAATGCCCCCCCCCCCCAGTATGTCTGTCTGTATGTCTGTATGTATGTCTGTATGTGTGTCTGTATGTATGTCTGTGATGGTGTAAAAAAAAATTGACGGATAATTCTCGTGGTTTGAAAGTGTATAAAAGTAATTAAAATAAGGTTAAAATCAAAGTTAAAAGTATGAGTTCTTTAAAGTATGAGTCATTGGTTAGTTTGTGTT
>Ga0208770_1000114_pt1 | contig 59383 bp, 79 predicted proteins | sample AntAceMetag02UK9_FD_184771 | JGI IMG/M metagenome (GOLD analysis project Ga0208770, IMG submission 184771) | Saline lake microbial communities from Ace Lake, Antarctica - Antarctic Ace Lake Metagenome 02UK9 (SPAdes) (version 2) | ecosystem: Environmental > Aquatic > Non-marine Saline and... | reverse complement strand
TTCAACAGAATGGTGACGCGCTTTATCTCATCGTGCTGGGACTTAATCCACCACCCTAAACCGCTGATTACTGCGGCAAATACCATGTTCAAAAGCGCGTCCATTTCCATTAGTTTACAACTTCCGCATCTTCGACTTCCACTGGTGTTTCAAGCGAAGTAGCCAGCCGTGCAACAAAAGCATCACGCCCCACTGTAAGTTGATCCATGTTGAAGCGAGCATTGTCCAGCTTACGACCAAGATCGTTCACATGGTTAAGCAGAACTTTCTGCTCGTCTGTCATGTCTTCAACAAGGTATTCGATGTCGTTGACTGTGATTGGTGTTTTGTCATTTTTAGCCATCACTAAGTCTCCTTTGAGTTAAGCTGCAATCGCAGCGTTTACGGCAGTCATGTCTTCTGTAGTCCAGAAGTCTTTAGCTACCATGAGTGTCAGATGCTCAACATTGCGTGACACTGTGTCAGCCCAATCTGCATCTTCCATGCCCTCTGGTTGACCTGCGTTAATCAAGTCAACTGAGTGGCCCATTGCGGTGTAGTTCTGTGCGATTTCTTCTGTAGTTGGTGTATCAGTCATTAGTTATGCTCCTTCTAGGGCTGTGACTTTAGTTTCTAATGCCTCAATGCGGGTCATGGCTTCTTGCAGTGCCTTGACTGCTTTCATGTAGAGGATGGAGTAGTTGACCTGTTTAGTAACAGTGCCAAGATCATTCATCTCTGCGTCTTGATCTGGGCTTTCATATACAAGACCACCCATGCCAGCGGCTTCAACTTCTTGAGCAATAACACCAAGCATATTAGGTGCGTCAAGACTATCAGCCTTCATGCTGTATTTACGAACGGTTAAGTTCTTAATGTCATCCCACTGTGATGAAGCATCAATGATGTTTTCTTTTAGCTTAACGTCAGAAATAGCACCGTAGCTGTTGTTTGTGTTTACTACGTTACCATTGGAATACACTCTAAATCTCTCAGCGCCTGCGCCAGCTCCCTCCATAAAGTAACGTGTTGTATCATTTGGATCATTTACAAGATTAACTATTATTCCATATTCGGTTGTAGAGGAAGCACTAGACTCAAACCTAGCGGTAACAACATCACCCGTTGTATTTAAAATATCTAATTTATACTCAGGGTCTCGCCCTACACCAAAGTTTCCATTGCTATCAAAAATACCTCTAGGATTACCATCCCCATCCGACAGCACGATGTTGTTGCTTGAGGTGCGGATGTCCAAGCCGCCTTGGTTGCCGTCATAACGACCGAGGATGGTGTTTTTTGTGCCTGTGGAAATATAATAACCAGCCTGTTGCCCTACTGCGGTGTTGTTGCTTCCCGTAGTATTAAAGCGTAAAGCATTGTTACCAACGCCAGTGTTGTTATCACCCGTTGTGTTGTAAAGCAAAGCAACTCTACCAAGGCCGGTGTTGTTATTGGCTGTGGTATTATTAGCAAGGGCGTTATCGCCAAAGGCTGCATTGGACGCACCTGTAGTGTTGTCTTCAAGTGCCTGAAACCCGACTGCCGTGTTTTCAATTCCAATAGTAGTAAGATAAGCCGCTCTATACCCTACAGCCGTGTTGCGGCTTGCGGTGGTGTTAGCTCCTAGTGCATCTCTACCAATAGCCACATTGGATGCACCAGTGGTGTTTGCGTCTAAAGCGCTTTGACCAAATGCGGCGTTGTCATTGGCAGTTGTGTTTGCAGCCAATGCGCTGTCACCCATAGCGGTATTAAAAGAGCCAGTAGTGTTTGCCCCCATAGCGTTGTTGCCCATCGCAATGTTGTTTGCTCCAGTAGTGTTTGCATCCAGTGCTTGGTAGCCAAATGCATTTATAGCTGAACCCGTAGTATTCGCATACCCAGCCTGATACCCAACAGCCGTGTTGTTGGATGCGGTGGTGTTGTAGACTAAAGCCTGATCTCCTACTGCTACGTTGTTGGAGCCAGTTGTGTTGGTGTATAAAGCACCCCCAGCTATAGCCGTGTTGTTTGTGCCTGTGGTGTTGCTATAACCTGCGTTCATTCCAAAGGCATGTATTTCACCAGTAGTATTCGCATACCCAGCCCGATACCCCACCGCAGTGTTGTTGCTGGCGGTGGTGTTGGAACGTAAAGCATCAGAACCAACTGCTGTGTTAGAAGCACCTGTCGTAGTCATATGTCCTGAGTCATTTCCAAAGAAAGAGTTATCATTCCCAGTAGAAATATTATAACCTGAGTTGTACCCCATAATTGTATTTTGAACGGCTGTTGTAGCAAGATAATAAGACTGATAGCCAACAGCCGTGTTACTTCCACCAGTTGTATTATTATATGCTGAACGATAGCCTAAACTGACGTTACTACTGCCCGTAGTATTATCATATAGCGACTGATACCCAACGGCAGTGTTGTTGCTTGCGGTGGTGTTGTAGAGTAGAGATTCGTAGCCACTAGCTACGTTGCTTGCACCTGTGGTGTTGAAGTATAGAGAATTGTAGCCACTAGCTACGTTGCTACCACCTGTGGTGTTGGAGTATAGAGCAGCATAGCCACTAGCTACGTTGCCTGCACCTGTGGTGTTGGAGTATAGAGATTCGTAGCCACTAGCAGTGTTGTTACCACCTGTGGTGTTTAAGTGTAGAGATCGGTAGCCACTAGCTACGTTGTTGGAACCTGTGGTGTTGTAGTAGAGAGATTGGTAGCCACTAGCTACGTTACTACCACCTGTGGTGTTGGAGTATAGAGATCGGAAGCCACTAGCTACGTTGCTACCACCTGTGGTGTTGTTGTATAGAGATTCGTAGCCACTAGCTACGTTGCTACCACCTGTGGTGTTTAAGTGTAGAGATCGGTAGCCACTAGCTACGTTGTTGGAACCTGTGGTGTTGGAGTATAGAGATTGGTAGCCACTAGCTACGTTACCTGCACCTGTGGTGTTGGTGTATAGAGATCGGTAGCCACTAGCTGTGTTGTAACTACCTGTAGTGTTGGAGTATAGAGCATCTCGACCACTAGCTGTGTTGCTACCACCTGTGGTGTTGGTGAAGAGAGCTTGGAAGCCACTAGCTGTGTTGTCAGCGCCTGTGGTGTTGGAGTATAGAGATTGGTAGCCACTAGCTACGTTGCCTGCACCTGTGGTGTTGGAGTATAGAGATCGGTAGCCACTAGCTGTGTTGTTACCACCTGTGGTGTTGTATAATAGAGATTGGTGGCCACTAGCTACGTTGTAGGCACCTGTGGTGTTGGAGTATAGAGATTGGACGCCACTAGCTGTGTTGCTACTACCTGTGGTGTTGGAGAATAGAGATCGGTAGCCACTAGCTACGTTGTTGGAACCTGTGGTGTTGTAGTAGAGAGATTGGTAGCCAAGAGCAACATTTTGAGCACCCGTAGTAATAGCAGTACCTGCATTATCGCCCACAACAGTATTATAGTTACCACCAGAGACTATGGAGTTACCTGCGTTTGCACCAGCTCTGAAGTTGGATGCGCCTGCGGTGGCTGTAATAATATCTGCACCATCTGCAAAGGTTACATCCGCTGCAAAGTTTACAGCACCATCAATGTCAACAATGTCTAGGTTGGTTGTACCGTCTACGTCAAGGTCACCATTGAAGTCTACATTACCTGCAACAGCAAGTGTTGTAGCCATATCTACAGCACCATCAATGTCAACAATGTCTAGGTTGGTTGTACCGTCTACATCAAGGTCAGTACCAACAAACAACTTCTTAGCTATACCAACACCACCGTCAACAATCAAAGCACCTGAAGTTGAGCTAGTTGAGTCAGTAACAAGATTTAAATTAACGGCACCACTTGTATCAAGAGTTGTTACAGACGCAGTAGCAGCAGCGCCAGACCCAAGAATACCGTCTAGTGTACCAGTAAATCCAGTAGCTGTTATCTGGTCAGTTGCAGTAATACCATCAACAAACAAGTTAGCCCAACGAACACTGGTTGTACCAAGATCATCAGTGCTGTCTGTGTCTGAAACAATGTTTGAGCCACTTGTGATACCGCCAGTTGCTACCTGTGTAGCTGTAGTGGTTAGTACACCCGTAACTAAGGCAGTCTCATCTACGTCAAGTACGTCAATGTGTGCTGTACCATCAATGAACAAATCTTTAAACTCTAAGGAAGCAGTACCAATGTCTAAAGTATTATCTGTCTTAGGTTTAATTTCAGATGCAGTAGCTACAAAGTCTTGGGCAGGACCGAGTACAGTTACAGGGCCACCTTCAGCGGCAGTGCCATCGTGTGTGTGACCACTTGTAGCTAGTGTAGCTGCAATTGCATCAAATTCACCGTCTAAGTCTGAAGCGTTTATGACGTTACCATCGGCAATGTTATTAGCCGCATCGTTTCTTACATAACCTGTACCCATGATTTTTTACCTTCTTGTGTTTATACCAAATTCAAGCGTAACTGCGTCAAGCGAGAATGGCGGATCAGTACTATCTGACTCAAATTGTATGGACGCTGTAAATCCTGAGCCTATTAATTGCGTGTCGAAAAGAGTTAAAAGTTTATCACTAAATACTGCAGTTGATCCATAACTAGCTGCACCATAAAATGCAACCTCTCCTGTATTATTATCAAATACTATATTAGCAGGTTGTACTGAACCCTTTTGGTCAAAGTCTAGTTTAAGGCTCATATCAAATGACACACTACCTTGTGGGTCAGTATACAGATTAGCCTTGTAGAATGTCTTGCGTATGCCTGCATCATTAATTGGTGTATAAGGCGTAGCTAAAGTAGTTTGTATTGACGTGCCATCAAAGCTGTTACCGTATTCCATTTGATAAAGATAACCATCGTCATTAGCAAATACAATAGTCTCTGCGTTTTGAAAGAACCTGCTTGAAGCTGTGTAGGCACGTATACCACGTAACTCTGCCCAAGCCATATCCGCACCACCTTGTCCAGAAAACTGTGTGCCAAGAATACCTTTAGAATTTTCTTGAGTAGTATTTGTGTTATATCCAAATATTCTATACTGAGACTTTTCACGAATTACTACACTTGAAAAAGAAGTGTTAGTAGTTAAAAAGTTACTAAACTCACTCTGAATAGTTTTAGATACAACCGCTAAACCAAAGTCACCAATACGATCTGTTGCACTTAAAAGTCTAAGGCCATCTGGCCCAAGGAACATTACGTCCCCACCAATCTCTTGTATAGTGTCTTTGTCTACACAACCAATGTCTAACGTAATTGGTTTTAACTGAAAGTCTCCAATAGTGTTACCGACTAGCTGTAAAATAGAAGACTCAGTAAATATAATTAACTGTTCTCTAAAAACTACTAATCCAGTTATTGCTGCGCCTACAGATATTGTACCAGAACCTGCAGCGGCTGTAAAGTCATTATCTGTATAAGGTGCAGTAAAAGCTAGTATGTCACTATTGCCAAAAAACAAATGGTTCTTAAAACTTACAGTAAATTCTGCACCGATTATTTCTGTAGGCCCATCGTCTAATCTAGTAAACTTAAGCGTAGTACCATCGTATACTACAGGAATATTAATACCGTCTACAATAGACATCTTTTCAGAACCTGAGAAGTTAAACCTAGCCATTCGTGTTTTAACTACTAAGCCATCTCTTGCGGTAGATAAAAAAGTAATAACTGCATTATCTGCAGGAGAGGCAGCTAAGGCTGGATTAATAGCTAAGTCTGAACCCCCCGATGCAACAGTTGCATCTGCAGTTACTGTATATACAAGATCAACTCCTGCAATTTTAAATACATCACCTACTTGTGGTGCAGCAGTTAAACCGTCTACAGCTAATGTTGTACCGGACTCTGATGCACCATTTACAAGTACTGTACCATAATCAGGAACGTTTATGTGAACCATAGAACTGCTTGCAACTTTAAACAAGTCGGCATTTCTTGATACTACTACATGATCTATAAATACACCAACACCTGTAATAAGATGATCAGTTACTGTAGAAGTAAAAGTAACAACTGCAGCGTTAGCAGGCTGAGAAGCCTTGGCAGTAGTAAGAGTTAATGTAACTCTATTATTAGTTGTGTCAAAAGTTACACCACCGGATGCAATAGTGTACGTACCAGACACACCCGCTATAGTTAACGTGTCACCTACCTCTGGAGACTTATGTATATTACCAAGTACAAGACCTGTAGTAGTACCTTGACTTCCACCATGAACTACGGGTTGACCATACGGAGGTATAATAGTATCATTATATTTTGAGTAACCTTCAATCCTACGATACCCACCCTTTACGGAAGGCTCAAAGTTTTTAAGTATACGTGCAGAACCGGGTGCATTAATACCCTGCTGCAACGGACTCATATTAGTAATAAGACCACCCTTAAATTCTATAGGGTATGATTGGCGTGTAGTTGCCATGCTTTAAGAAATCCTAGAAGAACTAATGGATGAATCAGAACGAATGATTACAGTAGATCGTAAATATTCGTATCTATTAATATACAGACTACGCATACTTTTTATCTCAGCTTCAAACCTTTGCTGTATAAGTGCTGCTTCCTGTGTTTCACCTCTAAACATATAGGCATAGTGCATGGCACCATCTACCAGTATATACCTAAACTGCTCTGGTATAGTAGGTACATCAGTAGCACCAACTAAATCAATGGGTAGTCTATAATATTCATACACTACTTCATACGCTTTATCTGGCGCAGGAATAAAACCAAACTCTAAGTTAGGTGTTCTAAATATATTACGGGGTAATGCCCGTATGTTTTCTGTTACATTGTACTCTGCGTCTACGTGATTATCTAAGTACTCTTCATAAGACATAACAGCTAATCTTCGTGTGTCATTACCCAGCGTAGTATTCCGTTTAATGCGAAAGCTGTTTAACGATAAAGTCTTTGCGTCTGAAGGATAAGCATAACGTACTGTGCCTGCAGTTAATGTTTCTTCTGCTTCAACGTGATTAAAGGGCCATTCGTACTCGTGTTGGTTTACAAAACGTATAGCTGCATTTACAGCATCCTTTATCATACTGTACTCACCAACGGCATTAGTAAAGTTAGTAGATGTAAGTTCTACTTCATTAAGCCTACGGTTAATATCATTAACTAACCCGATATAATCATATGCCATCTATCGTTCCTTTATGCGTAGCTTAATACTACGCTCTGCTTGACTGCCCGTGCTATCAATCATTCTACAAAAGAAAGTGTACTCTGCGTTATTTGTACCACCACCAATATTAATAGTAGCTACTGTATCTGTGTTAGTCTGCGATACGTTCTGTATGCTGTCCGTCACTGCGCTGTCTGAAGCAGTAGTCAGTGTCTCACCTGCCGCTAGTACAGTTTTAGTACTATAAGTGTTAGACTTGACGTGCCATACAACACTAGAAATAGTTGCATCTACAAGAAAACGTGACCAATCTACGCTGTAGTCTAGCTGTTCATCAGGGTCTTTAACAGGCCAACGGAAACTCATTTACATATCCTCAGTTGCATGTACAGTTCTATCTGCAGATGTCGATTGTCTTTCTACTATAACTGATCTATTTTCACCAGCTATTAAAATTGTTCTTTCAGCTACAGTAGACATTATGCTGCCCTTGGAATAGTTACAGAACGTTTTCTACTGTACTGATCTCTTACGGAGTTAAAGTCAAAGACTACTGCTGTTGGTGTTACTGTACCTAGTGTTGTTGTTGCACCTGCAGATACTATAATCTCCGAAACATGTATCGTACTAATAGAACCCACTTGGCCTGTAGCAGTTACACCTGTTATATTAGGGGTAACACCTGCGCCTACGGAACCTACAGAACCCGTACCTACTACAGTGAATATTTCTTCTAAGGCATCTATAGTTATTTGCCCAAGAGATACTGTAGCAGTTACACCAGATATTTCTGCTTTAATGTTTGGCTGTAAAGAACCTACACTACCTGTACCTACTGTAGTAGCAGTAAGACGTACACCAATGTCAACCTCAAAGCCACCTATCTCAGGAGGTTCTATTACACCCGTACCAGAGACACCAGTTATAGCTTTTACAGGGCTAAGTGATCCAAATACAGCAGTACCAAAAGTACCTGTACCATATAGACCATCATTAGCACCATAAATAGCCATAGTTTAAGCTATTCTAATTATGGTAGTGCTTGCTCCGACTGCAGGAAACTCAATAGTCAAGTCACCAGCAACGGCAGTTACAGTGCCACCAAAGTCAATTACACAGATAGCTGAGTTAGAGTTTGCTGTGTTATAAATAATACACCCATCTGCTGATGTTGATACGTTTTCAAATACTTCGTCTGCAAAATCTACCATAGCAGTTGTTCCACTGACTGTAATAGAGGGACTGCCTAAAGCTTGTCCACCTGCAGAGTAGTTAGTACCAGAAGACTCATCTGAGGCATCCGTTACGTTTGAATAATTTGTAGTAGCTGCACCGTATGTGCCGCTGTTGCTAGGTTTAATAAGAGCTAGTTTAATTGAGTCTGTGTCAAGGTCATGTAGGCCACCAAGCAATTCTTGCTTAAAGCTTGTACACATTGCTGTAGTGATGCCCATAGTTCATTCCTCTATATACATGTATATTTACATAAGTATAATGGGGCCAGCACGAAACCAGCCCCAAAGTTATTTTATTTAGACATTATCACGGGCTGCAGTTGCAGCTGCCATGTCACCTGTACCAAGATCTGATACATCCATCAGGACTGCCCAGAAGCGGAGATTACCAAGGGTAACATCTGTTTCAGTTACAAATTTGGCAGAGATGATAGCAGTACCTGCACCGGAACCAATAACTTGGACTTGTGCAGCTTCAGCCGCTGGAGTTGTTGAGTAAGCACCTACTGCGCCACCAACTACATCCAAACCATCAACGTACAGGTCAACAGGGGCTGGATCAGCACCTGTGTAACCCAAATCAATAGTACAAGTACCATCAACTGCAGTCATGATTTCGATACCAGCGGAAAGAACTACAGACCCTGCTGGGACGTTTAGAACTTCCATCGTATCGCCAGCAGCAAAGTCACTACCTTTGAGGACAATTGCGGCTGCAATGTCGATAGTGTTTTGCACTAAGTATGGGGAACGTCCCCGTGCGGTGTTGCCTACGGCAGCATGATCCGCTGTTGCTAGATTAGCCATTTTTCAGTTCTCCCTTATGCTGCGTTGTATTTGGCAGTGACGATTGCTTCAGGACGAAGAATCTTCCTACCGTAGAGATGCATACCACGAACAATGTCAGCAAAGCTGTCAGGGTCACGATAAGTTTCAGTCTTGTTGATTTGCTCAGCAGTTGCTACAGCAGAATCATGACCAGCTACAATAACACCAAAGTTGGCGTTTTGGTTAGAGGCACCAGTAGTGCCCGGACCAGTACCTACAGCTGGAAGATTGCTTGAAGTATATACACGGAAACCGTGGAAGTTATTCAAAACAAGACCGTTGCGAAGGCCACCGGATTCACCGAAGTCTGAATTGAAAAGACGAGAGTCTTCGTCACGCAGGATTTCCATGAATACTGGATCAACTACCAGCCAGCGACCTTGGGTGTCAACTTGCTGTTGATCCAAGAGTCGAGCCATACGAGACACGACCATTGCTGGTGAAGCGTTTGCAGTTGGAAGTGCAGTAGCACCGGGCAAACGTGGAACAAGTGGGATAGAGTGATCACCTGCAGATCCAGTAGTGATGTTACCGAAAGAACCTTTGTTAAGCTTCATAGAAGTCAACAATTCGTCTGAACCAGCAGCATCAACAGCTTTAGTGCCATTAGTTGTTGTGTTTACAGCGCCTGCGGCTGAGTGCAAAGCACTTTGCTTATAGCCAGAAAGGTAGCCAAGTACTTCTTGGTCATGCTGGTCAGCCAAGCGGTAAGCCGCACGGTTGGTAGCAAGGTCCATAAAATTGACGTGGCTATGAGCCTCCTCGATATCGTCCATCTTAAAGGCAAAATAGTTAGCCTTATCAATGACTAAGGAGAAATCTTCATCATCAAGGTCTTGTGCAGTGACGGTCTGTCCACGTGCGTAAGCCGAAACCGAAATTTCTGGCTCCTTAATGATTTTTACTGTATCACCTTGTGCCGCAATTTCCCCAAAATAATCTGAATTGGTTATATCACCAACAACAGTAGCTTTGCGGAAAGCGAGTTGTACTTTTTTAGAATAGATTACTGGGCTAAAGTTACCATTTGGTAAATTCCCGTAACCACCTGCAGTTGTAAAAGCCATAATAAATCCTCCGTTAGGTGTTTGGCTTATGTTTAATAAGATAAACTAACCGATAAGAGGCTGTACATTCTAGGGTGCATATAAGGTTAAGTCATAAGGATCAGTTATGTAACTTAAATTATACGGGCCTATACTAGTTCAGGTAGATCTTATAATTGGTATGTTTAGACTTAGCGAGTTAGTAGTAGTCTATCAAGGGTAAGGTAGTCTTGTTTACAAGAGGCTTACAACTTAATGTAAAGACAACTATAGTTATACTACGTACACCATAGATGTCAATGCTTTATTTTATATTAACGTGCTCCACCTGACATATCGTAGTCAAACTTACCTGCACGAATAGCTTCCATGATAGCGTCAGAGTTCTTCTCGTAGTCATGAGGAGACATCTTATGCACTTGAGACTCAGAGAAGTAACCAGCTGAATCGTTTGAGTCAGGCCTAGTTGTTCGTTTAGTTACAACAGCAGAAGCTGCAGCTTTAGATGACTTCTTCCTAGTCTTAGTATCTAAGCCTTTGTCTACTTTGTACAAATCAATTACACGTGTTACTGAAGCAGGGTCTTCTGAGTTCTCATAGAGAGCATCTTGTACCCACTTAGGTTGTTCTCCTGCCCAATCGTGAAAGCCATCACTAGCACGTAGTTCATCGAAGTCAGGGTGCATAGCCCTAATCTCGCCTTCCATACGATCACGATCAGCTTCTGCACTAATGCGGTCAATCTCTTGCAAGCGACTTTCTGCACCAGCAAACTTCTCTTGTGCTTTCTTTTCTGCAATGCGTTCAACGATAGCTGATACATCAGGGTACTCTCGTGACCATGCCTCAATGTCTTCATCAGACTTAGGAGGGCGGATGTCACCACGAACTTGTGCGTTCTCTAGTTGAGCCTTAAGGGCTTTGAGTTCTTCAGCTTGTTTGTTCTGATGACTACGTAGGTCACTGTAGCGCTTCTTGTAGGTACGCTCTTCACCTGTAAGACTTTCGTCTTGCTCTTCGGTAGGAGCATCAGAAGCTTTAGCGCTGGGCTTCTCTTCTTCTTGTTGCTCTTCTTCTCCGTTGTTCATTAGCTCTTCGAGTTCCGCTTCTTGTTCTTGAATGCGGCGCTTGTTAGCGTTATTGTATTTGGAGTCAACGAATCCTGCTGATCGTGGAGTTTCCACTGCTAGTAGTTCTGGCATAGTATTTCCTTTATGTGGGGCCAGCCGTAGCTGGGTAGCCTTATTGTTGTTTTAGGTTGGTAGTTATTTCTTCTTTTTCATCAAGCCGCCTTTGTTAAGACCTGATATACCATAAGATGAGTCTAACCCTGCTCCACCTTTTTTCTCCTTAGAGGTTAGGTTTTTGGTGACGGACTTAGCTGCTATGCGCCCAGCTTGACCTGCAGTTGCCCCTTCTTGCCGCGCTACACTAGCTATCTGTTGGTGATTAGCAAGACCTGAAGATGAGTTGCCCCCATCGTTATTATTGTTATTGGCAGTGATTCCTGAAACAACAGGAGGGGGAGCAGCAGCTGTAGTTATGGGTTCTGCTTTAGGCGCAGGTTTAGGCTTGGGTATAGGCTTTACAGTAACATTACCATTTTCAATAATTGAATCTATGCTGTAGCTACCACCTGTAATGTCACCAGTAACTTCTCTGTCTGCAATGTAAATATTTAGTTGGTCTTTTAGTTTCTTTGCGTTCTTAGTATCTCCAATAGATTTTAACCATTCAATATTAGTATTTACTTGCCGTGCTTTGTCTAAGTAAATTTGATTACCAATGAAGTGAGTAAGAGGCCCCGCTGTCAAAGTCTTTTGCCAACCTGCTTCTTTATCGTCAATTGAATCCATTAGGGTAGCTGTTAAAGCATTGGGGTCTGAGTAGTCATACTTCTTTACCCAACCATCTGGATCTGGTGGAGGTAGGGCTGGGCCATCATTATCATTGCCTCCGCTACTAATGTTTTGACCGCTAGCTACTGCTGATTGAACACCTGCTGCACTTGTTACTGGTGCTGTGCCTAAAATAAAGCCAGCTGGAATTGGCTCTGCCGGAGTGTTTGTACTAGAGTAGTGAGCAAAAGATCTATTCTCCCCCGTAGTAGGGTTATAGTAAGCTACCTGAGTTGTAACACCCTCCATTCCGGGGGCAGAGGGGCCAAACGTAGAGAAGCCTAAGGGGAAAGATGCGGCGTTAAATGTAGGAGAAACGTCACCGCCGGGAGCAAAAGCTTGAACTTGATTGTTAGCTTGCTGCATAGCGTTAGGGTCCATGTTAGCTTGCGTAGTATTAACAGATACACCACGCTTAGCTAACTCACCCATGAGTGACGGGTTGGACTGTGCAGCAGCTGTAACCTTTTGGATAAGGGCGTCAATACGAGTAGGATCATTATACAAACTCTGTACTGCACCACCACCTTCAGCAAAGCCTACAATCAAACCACCAGCATTCATACGAGCATTAACAAGAGGGTCATACTTAGCAACACGTGCCATCTTATCCATCAAGCCACCGTTAGCAACGCCTGTAGTCAATGCTTGCTCAAGTGCAGCAATGTCTTCTTCACTAATGTCCATACCTTCTGGGGGCATACCAGAGGGGTCTACAGCCATTGGCTCTCCACCGATACGACCATCAGCTTCCATACCAGATAGACCAAGCTTAGCTTCTGTACGTAAGTCTTCAAAGTATTTAACACCAAAGTAACGCACAACATCAGCGGGTACTACGTACTCACCTTCGCTTAGCCTAGCATCAATATCATCACGTACCTCTTCAGGTAGAGAACCCGGAGGTATTTCATTACCTGACACTGGGTCTACTTGAGGAGCCTGATTATTAAAGGCCATTTCCATTTGTTCATTTATTGCCATTAACTTCATCCCTCAGATATTTAAGCTTACGTAGTATTGCTGCTTCACCTTGACATCGAAACATATCATCTGTACTTGTGACTTGTTCCATCTTCTTGTGCACTTGTTTAACTTTATCTTCTAGCATTTCGCAGAACTCATCCCACAAAGGCTTGTCGTTTACTAACTTCTGTAGTTTCATCTGTTAGGCCTCTGGACTAAGCCGCCTTTGTTTAATCGTAGTTTGGCTCTCGTAGGGTCTAACTTTAAATCTTTAATGTTAAGAGACTTACCTTTTAGTATATCTACACTATCTTCAGCTACCCTTTTAGCTATACTACCATTCGGAAAACGATCTGCTAACTGGCGGTCTTTAGGGCTAATGTAATTCTCATACTTCAGATCTTTAGTACCAATTTTAACTTGATTACCAAGCTCAGCTTTTAGTTGCTTCAAAGCTTTATCAAACGCTACAACATATGTATTGTGAAAGCCTGAGCCTTTAGTAATAGCTTTTCTATATTCATCACTATCTACACGAAAACGCCTAGCTGCTAACTTCTCTATAGGAGGTAGTACAATCTCATCAACACCTTTAGCTTTAGCATCAGCAATGATAGACTGTAGTAGCACTCGTACTGAATCAGTTAAGCTTGTGAGGGGTGTATCTTTTTTACTTACGATACGCTTAGTCTCACTTACCAAATCTAAAACTTCGTCAGTGACTTGTCCTAATATATTGTCTTTGCCTGAGAAGTTATATACGTTAGTTTTGTAATCCATCATTGCTTCAAACATTAGTTTTAGAGCATTGAACTGATTAACACCTTCATGAGCAAAACCCTGATCTTTGAATAGTTCTTGCATAGCTTTTGATGTTTGATCCTCTGAAAGCTTTTTATCAGTAGCTATTGGTAAGTACTTATTAAATACAAAGTCTTCATAATCTTCAAATAGAGTTCCCGGTGAATCAAACTCAGGCTTAAAAGCTATATCATCCATATTAGATTTAAACTCTACCCTCAACTCTTCTGTAGCCTTAGCAAGAGCTTTGCTAGGATTGTCTGACATGTTTTGTATTACATCAGACTGAAGCTCTTCAATGAGGATATATTTTTTACCTGACGATGAATCTAATTTTGATGATAGAGAAGAGAGCCTATTAGAGTTTTCAGTAGAGAAGAACTCAGAAAGCTCCTTTTTCTGTTTACTAGTAGAAGTATTTTTTCTTACACTATAACGTGTGTGAGCAAGGTTAGATCTTCCGTAGTGAGTCATAAGACCTAAGTCTTTAGATGTAACGTCTACACCAACTTCCTCATATCCTACTTCTATATCTAGTAGGTCATTCTGTCTTTGCATACCTTTATTCTTAGTACCCTTACGTAGTGCACTAATTTCCATAGGCTCCATCATAGAATCTTGAAGTGCTTGACCCTTAGTGTAACGCTCCTCAGGATCTAACTTAAACTCACGGAACTCCATCTCACTCTTAGATACCTTAGGTGCCCTCTTACGCACAAAGGCTTCAATGTTCTCACCCTTAGTACCCCTAGCCCCACTAATAGGAGCATTCTCAATAGCACTCTCGACAGGACTATAGAAGCTTGCAACAGCAGATGAGTCTGGGTTAGCGACATCAAATAGCTCATCATCTACATCTTTAAACATAGGATTAAACTTAGGGTTATCTGTGATACCCAACGCAGAGCTTAGCTCTTTAGCTATAAGTCTACTTAAGCCAGCCATTACTGTACGTTCCCACTAAAGCCCTGCTCTCCGGGGGCTGCTGCAGCACCAATACCGATGTTACCACCTCCCCCACCTGTCATGTCTTGTGGGCCTGTAGGGCCTGCTCCTTGAGGCGGAGGGGCACCTGCCGGGGCACCCTGTGGTCCTACAGGAGGAACTCCGGGGGCAGCAGGCTCAGGAGGAGCTTGGAACTGCTTAAAGATCTCTGCTTGTATCGCAGCATCTTGAATAGAGTTAGTAACCTTATCAGGATCAAGATCCATGCTAACAGCAATCTCACGAATGATGTAATCCATCTTAGCGAAGGGTGCCAGTGTTGGGTTCTGTGCAACTTGCAAGAACTGCATCAAGCGTTGTGAGCGTACTTCGTTAGCCATGAGAGACTCAGTGCCTTGGGCTTTAACTTCCAAGTCACCCTTGATCTCAGGGTCATAGTCAAACTGCATGTTAAAGCTGAAGAAAGCTTTGCCTAGTGGGTTAAGAAGATAGTCATCTACGTTCTTAATAACTGTACGAATAGAACCGTTAGCTGCAGACATAAGCATAGAGATACCAGAAGCGGTACGTCCTACACCTGATACACCTGTCTGACCGTGAGCGAAACTAGGGAAACCTGTACTCTCATCAGCAAGGACACGAGCCTTGTCGAAGAGTTGCATGTTCTCACCAGCTACGTTAGGGAAAGAAGTACCGAAGATAGCTTGACCCGGTGCACCCCCTTGACGCCTAAAGACTTTGCCGGGGTACACACTTAAGTCTTGTCCCGGTACAAGGTTAGTCTCATCTACTTCAATGAGCAAGTTACCTGACAGTACAGCATTGTCTACAGCCATACGCATGAAGCCATTCATGAGTGTCTGTGTGTCATCCATGTTCTCAGCAATGCCTACACCAAAGAAGCTGTAAGGATTAACTTCGTAAGGTACAGCGTAGTAAGGGATGAGTGCAGGTTTGAACGGGTTCATAACCATACGTAAGACTTGACCGTTACATATCCATAGGTTTACGTTAAGCTGCTCTGCATCTTTAAGTGCACGAGGGATGTCAATGTCGTGGTCTTCTAATACTTCACGATCAACAAAACCCCAGAACTCTTTTACGTCATAGCGTTCTGCTTTACTGCCTTGCTCATCATCCTCCATCGCTTGCTCCCACCACTTCTTCTCATAGGATTCACCCATCTTGAGAGAGTTGTCGATAGCGTTGTCACGAAAGAAAGGACGCCCTTTGAGAGCACGAAGCTGTGAGCGTGACATCTTGTGCCTCTCAACAATGTACTCTGCCTCATCCATGTTAGCAGCGTCAGGGTCAGGATAGAAATTCCATATAGATACATTGCTTGTAGAAGGAACAGTCTTAATGACAGGGTTATAGTTACCCTCATCATCCCAGTTAGGATACTCTTTGTTTACAGCAAACGGACCTTTCATAATCCCTGTACCAAACAAGGAACACTCAAAGGCAGCAAGACGTAGCTGCTTGTTAGCGCCACTCTCTTCTAGCTGATCATGTATCTTCTTCTGCATCTTCTTAGCTGCAACCTTAGCTGGGCTAAAAGTAATAGCGGAAGGAACTGTACCCGGACCTTCAACAAGCTTCTCTTGTACAGGCTCTAGCTTATCCTTTAGTCCACCCAAGCGTTCTTGGAGTGTCTGCATAGTTTCACCGGGAGCAAGGCGGCTCTCATCTTTAGAGAAGGGAGTGAATGCATTTTTGTAATCCTCAAGACCTTCTTCTGCTTCAGGGCCAGCGGTAGCATCAAAGTGTACAGTGTCAGCTACACCCTCTGGAAGAGTAGTAGGGTCCACAACAATAGGGAACTTCTTGTTACCAAAAAGAACGTCAATGATTTGCCCATAGGCTGCTAGAGTTTTAGTCTTAGTTACTTTTACAAATACACGAGAGCGTTCTGCCTCAGTGAATTTGACTTGCTCACTGTACAAGCCACGGTAGTTACGGTAAGCTTTAAGCCAACGCTCTTCATCTTGAAGGCGAGCATCTTCAGCTTTCTTAAACCTATTCTCAACAAAGGCAGTAATACTACCAACAGAAGAATCTGAATCGTAGGAGTCTTTCTTTACATCTTTAATGAAAGAAGAATCAGAAGACTCAATGTTCTCTTCGTAGCTATCGTCAAAATCTTTAGGGTCCATACTTAGTATCCAAATGTTGGGTCAGATGCTTGGAAGCCTGACCTTGAAGTTGCTGGATCGTAGTCAAACAAGGAGCTACGGGGTCTTGTCATAATACCATAACGTAGAGCGTCATACAAGTGGTCTTCTGCATTTGTGTCAACGTCTTCAGGATTACGTTTATCTAGAGGAATGCTTGGTAATTGTGCTATAAGGTTAGTACAAGTATTAAACATAACTAAACGTGGCTCTTCGGTAAACTCATCTACTTGAAGTCTACGGTGTAATTCATTCTTACCAGCTACACGAGAGCCTTTAGAACGATCTGAAGGACGCCAGCGACAACCCTTCATATTCATTTGTTCAGCTAAAGAAGGGCCTGTATCACCCCTTTTATGCCATAAAGAGCTATCAAGTACGCCATATCGTACCGAACCATCACCTGATTCTGCATCTAAAACCATGCCAGCTAAGTCAATAGCTGTAACTTTAGAGCAGTATAACTCTCTATATACTACTAATTGTTCCGCTGGGGACACTGCAAACCACACAACACCCGTATAACTTCCGTAACCATAGTCACAAGCACGGAACCTTGCCCAGCTTCTAGGTATATCGTAAGGTTCTACAACGTGTATCTTACGATTAAACTCAGGGAACGCTGCCCCTTCATTGATATCCCAATCACCTTCTAACAATTGCTTACGTTGGTGCTCAGGCATAGACAAGAGCATTGCTTCGTAGTCACCACTCTCTGCTAGGTAAGGATTATCAAACAAACTAGCAGGAATAAACTTACGTTGGAATAAAGGTAACCCTTCTTTACTGTGACCTTTAGGGTAACTTAGTGTTTCACCTGTCTCAATGTCAGTAGCAGCAAACGGAACATTAGGAGTTGCTGGATCAATAAACATTTTCTTAACCCACTGGTGACCGGGACCGCCGGGGTTAGTAGTAGCTCTCATGTACAAGCCCAACTCAGCGTTAGCGGATCTCAAGCGACTCCTCATATAGTTCCACGAAAACGGACTCTTCCATTGGGTCAACTCATCGAAGGCTACATAGTTAAACGCCTGTCCTTGGTAGCGCATAACGTCAGTCTCTTTATCCAAGTAAGACATCCAGAGCCTGCCACCCCTTGGTGTAGTCCACTGCTGCTTTCTCTCTGACCACTTAATACCCGGAATAGCTTTAGGGTATAACTCTTGGCTCTTCTGGATAAGCTCACGTAGTTCTTCAGTAGTGTGACGTACAAGTAAGCCACTAAAGTCTTTGTTACCTAAGTTACGTAACGGATCAGCTAGTGTAGCGTATGACTTGCCACCACCAGCTGCACCACCGTACAACACTTCCCGTTCACTAGCAGCCAAGTAGTTAGTCTGAGGACCGGGGTTAGGTTGAAAGACTATCTCTTGTGCACGTTCTACATCATATGTATCAGGAATTGCAGTAGCGTATACTTTATGCTCTACTTTTACTTCCTCAGTCTTTATAGGTGTAGGAGCCGATTCTTTCTTTTTCGAGCGCTTCGTATTGTACAATCGTTTCTTCGAGCCAGATGGCAAGTTTACGCTTAATTGCAGCAAGTGATTTACGTCTTCGCTCGACATCTATACGTTTCTTAAGTCCATCATGAGTTATCTTTCTACCTGATTGAGTAGTCAACCAAGCAGATACTTCACGATAACTATACTGCTTTAAATGTTTCTTTGCAAGCTCTAATAATTCTAATTCTTTTGAGATAGGGTTTAACCAAGTGTCATCCTCTGGATCTATTGCATACCCGAAAGGTACAGACCTTTTAGTTAACCTTGGAACCCTTTCCCAATTCTTTATGTTACTAGGCTTAGGTAACATCCAATAGCCTAGTTCTGCTTTTTCAAAGTTTGTCTTACGCCGCATCGTCAGAAGTAGTATCCTTAGGAGGCAGAATAAACAGGCCACCACTAGACTCTACTGAAACCTTCTCAGTTTTTACAAGGCCCGAACGATCTAGTACCTGACCTGCCGCAATCATACGTTCCTTAACGCCTAACTGCGTAGGGTCATCCAAAGCCGACCCGTAAGCAATAGCAGCTTTTGGACCCAATCTTGACATGTAGCTTTTAGTCGCATCAAATATTTCATCTTTAAGTGCCTCTGTAATTGAACGTGTAGGAGTACCATCACTGTATCCAGCAAGGCGCTTAGCCATAACAACATCACCAGCAGCCTCGTCAAAGAGTACTTCTAGAAATTTCTGCTGGTTCTCTGTTAGCTGCTTAGCCATAGTCTTGTTACCTTTAACTAATGTTGTGGTATATATAGTTATAACATACTAGTAATAAAAATGCAACTATCTTCTAGCAAACACATTTATTACATGGGCACTCTTTATTTAACACTGCACACAAAATACGCTTAAGATATTTTCTCATGTTTTTTTCCTATAAGGTTTTACTTTATCTGCAATCTTTTTTGGTTGAGCTACGTTCTGTTTACCAGCGGCAATGCCTTTACGTTTCGCCTTAGTTGTAGAGGCATACTCAGATGAGCTAAGAGACTTAATAGCTTTCTTAGGTAAATATCTTTCTCCTGTAGCTTTAGGCCCTTGTGTAGAAGGCTTACCACTCTTGGTAGTCCAATCCTGTTTAGTCCAAGACTTAAGACTTTTTTGGCTTTTTGCTAGGGCCATCTGCTTTTACCTTTGCTGCTTTGCTCAAATCTTTATAGTGCATTAACTTTACGCTTGTCTTAATGTGAGCCTTACCGGTATGCAAAGAACCGTCAGGCATCTTGTGAGTACCACCCTTGTGTTCCGTACCGTCTTTCTTATAGTGCTTTACGCCCTTCATGATGTGTATCCCCCACCTTTAGCTTTGTATTGTTTAGCAACCATCTGGGCTTTCCTAGCTGACCACTGTCCGGGGCTTCCACCTTTACTACCAGACTTAACGGATGCCACAAGAGACTTACGCATAGTAGGATTAGTATAATTGTTAGCCGCATTAACGGTAGACTTTTTCTTGCTGGTAGAACTTTTCTTGGATTTCACCACGAGTAATTCCTATATCTTTAAGCATTTTGTCTGACATATTGTGTAGCTGCCAGTATTCTGCTCTTCTCATTTGGCTACGTTGTATTAATCTTAAAATTCTTGTAAACATGGTATAGCTCCTTTTGTAGTACCAAGGATAGTTATACCATGTCTAGAGTTGTGGGACTACATACAAGATTACAACCCCGTTATGCATTAGCCTAGTGGGTTATAATATTGTTTGCACGAAATTAAAGCTTCCATAGTGTTTGTAGTTTCACCGTACATTACGATCTTGTCTCCTGCATGAAGATGCAAAGGTGCAGCATTAAACAGGTTCTCAGCAGAGTTACCTGCTATTGCATGATTGTTTAATATAAAATGATACGTAGTAGTACCTGCGTGGTAGAACTGTACGTATACTTTTTTACTTGCATTATTGTTATTAGAGATGTGTAGTAAATCTACTGTTGCATCGTGATTAGCTGGACACGTATATACAACGGTAGCGTCAGCACCCGTAGTAGTGGAAGCTATCGTTATACCTTGTGTAGCAGTAAAGTAAGCAAGGTCTGCCATTTACTTTGAACTCTTCTTTTTAGCCGCCATGCCACCATACATGTAGCCAGTCTTCTTAGCTGCAGGTTTCTTCTTAGCAACTCCACCCTTATTCATTTTGCCAACACCGTCAGCAGCATAGGTAGGAACTTTCTTGCCGTTCTTCATAGTCATAGGCATCTTAGCCATAGTGTTCTCCTTATTGTTTACCATTTTTCTTTGTCAGCCCAGTAAGCTGCACTTAGCTTACCCTTCTTGATGTTATTACCGTGCCTAGCCTTAAAGCTTGCACGTTTAGCTTTCATACGGTCAGACTCACCTGCCTTAGGCTTACCTGCAGTCTCTGCACCCTGCTCACCAAATCGGATAAGCTTAATAGTCTTACCTTCTTTGGCTAACACAGCGTGGGACTTAGTAGGATGATTAGGAGTACGCTTAGGTTTGTTGTAACCCTTGAACTCTTCACCACGATATTCAATAAGTGCCATGTATTAAGCTACTCCCACTCTCTCTTACGGTCAGGGTCTAGTACTTCTCTACGTTTTAACATACCCTCAAGGTACATAGCACGTTCAATGCGGTCTAAAGTGTAATGTACGCCAGTGTCAGCCTCAATAGCTGTACGAACATAGAATACGTCACTCTTAGGGATGTGAACACGTTGCATTGCACGAGAGTCATTAGAGGCTAAAGCCCTATAGAACTCTTCTAATACAGTTTCACTAGCATATAGTTGTATTCGTTTCTTCATTTAAGTCAATACATATTATAAGAGAAAAAACGTACCGCAAACTTTAGTTAAGTAAGCTTACTTACTACATGAGGAGAGATATGTTATTGGAGAATACATAATAATAAGCTGTATCTAATAAAACATACGGTACGTTAGTTAAACATTAAGTTTATACTTTTATTAGTTAAGTATTTATTCACTTAACCTATATAAAACTCTATACTAATACAAAGTATATGTCAACTCTATAGTTTTACTATACGTTTAACTATTCCTAAGTCCAATAACTAATTTACAACTACTTTAGTTAAACTTTATAGTTAAGTATTTATTTATTGTATTAATTATATTTAACTTATAGTTTAACTAACATCGCTACGCTCAGTTATACGCATTTTCAACACCATGTCAACCCCCCGATTATCGTATTCACCCTATATATTACATTCTGTAACATAATGTTACTATTACGTTACGTCACTTTATAGCATATCTTAGTAGTTTATCGTTTTGCCAGTCAGTATGTGTGTCTTTTGGGGTACACTGCCATTCTAAAAACCACTTCTGTGTAGGAGTACATATACGTATACGCCCCTATGGGGGGTGGCCCTCGCACGGGTGTGCATATTACGTGCATTTGCGCCTGCGTACACAAGAAGGACGCCTAAGTGACTGATATTATGTGCATCTTATACGGATTACCCATCCGCTTTCTCGCATATATGCGCATTTGTGATCACATATAGGCGTGTGCGGGGAGATATGCGCTTTCATGCATGTATATACCCCTACCCCCATGCTTGCGTTGCACACACATATACCCACCCCTAACGCATGTACGCACATCACACACACATCACACGAGGCAGTGTTGCTAATTCGTTCTCATTGCAGATCGACCTGATGTTCTATGTTTGTTCACTCTACTGACGGACTGTCCGACACTAGGCTCCTTTCTCTTTCGCATTATGCACGGGGAAAGTTGTTGACAATATTTCGGCAATCGGTCAGAACTTAAGCATCGAAACGCCAAACAACTGGCAAACACAAATGGAGAATATCATGGCTAACTCAAACGCAAAATCAGTCGCATCGGTTTCAATAGACACTCAGATCCACATTGGCAAAGCCAAGTACACAATGACCCAAGCTCTTGAGCATGGTGCTGCGGTGTATGACAAGCTCTACTTGCTACAGAGTAGCACTCTGGATTGCTATAATGAGCTGGGCTTGATCTTGATCCAGACAAGAGCGTTGTACAAAAGCGACAAGCTCTTCGGTCAATTCCTTGGCAAGTCTCCTTTAGGAGCTATGTCTCGACAGGACAGATCAGATGCCATGTTCATTGCATCAAACTGGAACAAAGTTCAGAAGCTCAATGACAGTGGTGCTCTTGACTCCCTTGGAGTATCAGCCATAAGGAAGCGGCTCAAAGCCTCAGACAAGCCGAAGGCTGCTACATCAGCTGGTAATGTATCTGAGGCTAAGGCTAAGGCTGAACCGAAGGTTGATGCTACTGTCGGACAGTCCGACACTAAGCAAGAGGCGAAGCCTACTACAGCAAATGATCTTGCTAAGTTCGTCAAGGCACAGCTTAAGGAACACGGCATCACTCAGGCTGCCTTCAACAAGGCCATGAAGGCCTAAGCCTAACCCACATAACACAGAGTCACAGGCTCCGCTTCGGCGGGGCTTTTGGCGGTACATAACATAGGAGTATATAATATGTGCGAGAATAAAATCACTTACTACATCCCAAAGGGATACGACTATCGACCTTATGATGTGCCATGTGGCAACACAGATTCACATGGTGAGCTTGCGCTATGCCATGACTGTGAGCAAGGCAGGGAGCAGCGTGAGGCTGTGACTGACTATTGCAGAGCAATGGGATTTGATATGTAGTAGTCCTACTGTCGGACGATCCGACACTAACATTCCTGAAAGGAATATATAATATGAACGATGCAACACAGCGTATCAAAATATCTGTAGGTCATGGGTACATGATGTCTATAATACAACTACCCGGTGATCTATTCGTGGAGTGTGCCTTGCTTGCACCTGATGGTATATCCCTTAGGGATTCTGATTTTGTATACTTTGGCCCAGCTAATCACCTCAATGAGCCTTATGATGATGTGCAATCGCCAGATAACTGGCAATCCCGTGACATATGGCAGTATGTACAGCCAGCTATGCTGGTGCAGCTAATACGTGGGGCTATAGCACACGCTAGCACACACGCTGATGCTCATGGATCACTGCCAAACCCTTGACAATCCAGATGGGGTGCTGCCTTATGGTGGCATCTTCCACTAGCAACCCTACTGTCGGACTGTCCGACACTAACAAAGGAATACAATCATGGCACAACGTAAGAAAAACCTACTAGGTAAGTCACGTAACACTCAGAATCCATACGCTATATGGAAGGGTTACGGCCCCTTTGGTGAGACAGAGATGCGCTTACTCAAAACCTACCAGCTTCCTGATAAGGAAGAAGCTAATCAGTATGCTCGTTGGATGGTGGCGGTTAAGACTGACATGACGTATGGCTCATATGATATGGGTGATTCGTACATTAAAGATGCGACCTATGGCTTGACTTTAACTTGGGCTGATGATTTGTATAAGGAGCAGTATGACTTAGCTTCGGATGATTTCATGCCGATAGAGGAGATGGCGTAATGTTACTTAGAGAATTGACCAAAGCCTTAGCAGCAGGTAAGGATGTGCGCTGGGCCAGTGATGGCTACAAAGTGTGGTGGGATGGTGACATGATCTGTGCCATCTATGAGAACAACGGTTTTAATTGTGCTCTTACTTCATGTGAGGTAGAGAAGTGTTACATCAAAGGAGATGAATAATGAGTACAAGTCCTGAGATAATAACTAAACAAGATCTATTCATGTGGCAGGCTCCAAGTTTTAACTTTGAGCTTAGTGCTGATGAAATCCTAGCCAAGGCATTGAAGGTAGGCTTTGTATCAGAGGTCAGTGAAGATCAATACCTAGTCAATGAAGATTATAAACCAAAGCACTAGTGTCGGACGATCCGACAGTAGAAATGTAACTTAGGAGATCACAATGTATCAACGTGACTGTAAACTAATCACCCAACATATCATGGCATCACCTGATGGGTTCGAGGATGCAGGTATCTTTACCCTGTGTACTATCAACATGCCCCTCTCTAGAGTAATCACCCAGCGTGTATCTATTCGAGAGCACGGCATTGAATCCAAGTGGGTGTCAGCACAGAAGGGTAAAGGTATTACCTATCTCTCTGAGAACAAACAAGAATTGCATACCCTCATGCTTAACATCAGGGAGGCACTAGGTACTGACACCATAGATGGGGCGCAAGCAGCAGTGGATTTGTTCATGCGTATACCCTCTATAGGTATGGTCAAGGCTGGGTTCATTGCTCAGATGTGTGGCTTTGAGGTGGCATGTCTTGACAGACACAACATTCGTATGCTTGGATTGTCGGAGACTGCACTGCTAGTCAGTAAGACAATCAAGCCTGAGCTTAGGCTCAAGAAGATACGTAACTACGTTAAGCTATGCCGCCTCAAGGGTGCAGAGTATTGGTGGGATACATGGTGTAACTATGTAGCTGAGAAGGGTGGCATGAATAAGTCACTACCTACTGGTGACCTAGTGTCTGCCTACCATGTTGACGCTGTGATAATGAAAGGATAATGATATGACATACACACAAGTAAAACAATTAGAACACAACCTAAGTGTTACCAAACCATCCATGCTGTCAGGCCTAGAGAATACTATGGTACTAGACATAACTTTTGAGCAGTACGATGCATGGCGTGGCGGTGCACTGATACAAGATGCTATGCCTAACCTTACCCCTGATGAACGTGAGTTCCTGATGACAGGTATCACATCAGAGGAATGGGCTGATGATATAGCAATGGATGAGCGTTCACATATAGGTAAGGAGAATGATTATGAGTGAGTACAATGGATGGACTAACAAAGAGACATGGCTTGTTAGCTTGTGGTACATGGATGAGATACGTACATACAGACCCAGTACACCCGAAGACATAGAGGAGTACGTAGGTTTCATAGTACTTGAGCAGGGAGATAAGAGTCATAATGGCCTGAGCCTTGACTTCTTAAGGATGTGCTTGCAAGATACTAACTGGCGAGAGTTGTATGAACATATAGAGGAGACATGAGATGCGAGTAGAGGTATACTTCAACCTACACAAGAAACTATTCAGTGTCCGTGACTGTAAGACAGGGCGTGTAGTTCTTCACACTCAGCGGATATGGATAGAAGATCCTGTGTTTGTGGTACGTAAGGCAGGGCGTGAGAAGGTACTGCGTGAGAAGAAGAAGAACGTTCACGCTTTTGTGAGAGGTACATGGTTTAAAGTACAATCAGACCTTGACGTATCAAGGCGCATAGATCATCAGGCTTGCTCAGATGAAGTTACATACAACCCATACAAGTATGATAGCTTCGTAACTAAGCATGACGCTAAACCTATTGACTTCGGTAGGCTGGCTAGTCTAACCTGTAGTTCAGCTAACAATACACGATCAATCTCCGTATCATAGAAAGGAATCATAACATGACTTTAAGAGTATTTAAAAAAGATAGCCCTTCATCAAAGCCTTGGGAAGGTGTCGTTGTTATGGATGAAAAAGAAGCAAACGCAGCGAGAGGGGGAGGAAATGACATACATATATCTCAGAATAACAACAGACGATTTGATATTAGAATAAAGAATGAGGGTGGTGATGTTGAAATAACGCATACAACTGCAACTAACCTCGTCCTTGCCCTACTTAATAATGATGAAGCAGAATATTTCTTATTCAATGCAATAAAAGATAGGTTAGAATGGGGGAATTTGAGGTACCATAATTTATGGAAAAACGGATTGGTAAAAAAGGAGATGACACCATGACTAAGGATGAAGCAAAAGTTAAGATGCTTGCGGAGCTAAGGAAGTACACCACCATCCACAAGGATGATGAGCATCACGTACTGGATGGACTCTTCCATGCATATGAGTCAGTGAAGAATGATCTTACTGATGCAACAAAGTCTGATCTACTTACCGACTTGAAGGGGGTATAGATATGATGTACATAGAGGTAAGCGCATCAGAATTACTGATGCTCAAAGAGATGTTCGACAATGACATTGAGATGTCATGCATGGACTACCCTGACTACAGGGATGAAGATGCAATGCGGTACTACCTTGACCGCTGCAGAGTATACAATAAAATTGAAGAGGAGTTATCTACATGACAACATACAAAGTATGTGTACACATTGATTGGGTCACAAGGCCCTGTCGTATCACTACATGTAAGACAGAGGCAGGGGGCAACGCTATGATAGCTACGTTATCTATGGCCTACCCTAACCATGACTTTGAGCTAGTGTCGGACGATCCGACAGCAGAATTAGAGAAGCACCACCCTGACCTTTACGATGACTTACGTTATGTGTTAATCAAACCTGTGCACCGTAGCGCAGCACCAAGCAAACTAATTGTAATTGACGGAGGACTATCATGATTACTGACGCACTCAACCTTAAGATTCTTGACATGTGTGAGAAGGTATTACCTAACACAAGCATGAAGAACAACAAGCAACTCATTGATTTACTTAGCGAAGTTCGCACTCAACTGGAAGGAAAATAACAACATGTTTATATTATTCGCAACTAAGGCTAACCGCCCTACTGACCTTAAGGGTTTCCGTTTTAATTTCCTTGGCAAGTACGGTAAGTACGTTAAGCGTATTCGTAAGAGCCGGGGCTACAAGGTAGAGCAAGGCAAGTGTATGACTATGGTACACTTAGGTAAGCGTACCGTGTACATTGAACGTAAGACTAACAAGATTACTAACCGCCGCTTCCGTCACTTCGCAGGCTAACTCAAACAAAAAGGATTACTACTATGGTTAATAAGAAACTCAAAACAGAACTATCCCGTGATGACATGCAAGAACTGCTTGAATTGTACAACACACTAGATCAAGGCATTGATAACATTGTAGAATGTCTAGACGTTGACCTCTCTACACTGCGTGAGTTCAGAGAGAAGGTACATTCACTACGTGAGATGTTTAACTTCCGTGCTCCAATGGATGATGATGGTAGGCCGATGCACTGGAGAAAATCTGTACTACCTGATGCACCCAATGCATGGTTCTATGAGGACTTAGATACACCTAAGCTATGTGAATGTGATGATTGAGTTAGACTATGCGCCAGATTATATCCACTTGATTGATGATGCATTGTGGATAGGCGAGGACATAGATGAGCTTTACGAAGAGCTTCAAGAGATTACACACCACATGGTAAGGAAGGATGTATTAGATTAAATATATTGAGATGTTAGTGGGTGTTATAATAAAGACAGTCTTGGCAGTAGTAATAATAGCTCTTGGGCTGGGCTTCCTATGAACCCTCAGTCACCCTATACTAGTAACGGTAAGGATAGTGGTGGTGATACTGATGATCCTTGTGATGATTGTTCAGGCCTCCCTATCCCTAAGCCTAAGAAAGATGAGGATAAAACATGACACGTAAGCATGTAGAGCTTAAGGATAGTGATACTATAGCAACAGCATGTGACTTCTACATGCGTACCCCTAAGTACCAAGCCCTTAGCTACCGTAGTAAGAAAGACTACGAGTACAACTTACTACGTGCTTGCAAAACAAAAGTACAAAACGATAAGGTGTTAGGTAACATTAAGCTACGTGACCTACGCTTCAAACACGCTACCGTAGCTTACGATAAGTGGCTGGTTAATGTAGGTACAAGGCAGGCCAACTACATGGCTACATGCTTGAGCATTGTACTCAACACAGCTATCAGGCATGAGGCACTGGTCACTAACTTCCTAACGTTAGTCCAGCGTACTAAAGATAAGACTAGGAAGGTACGTTGGACTGACACTCAGGTTGTTTCATTCTTAGACACAGCCTATAGCCAATGGAAGTGGCGCAGCATTGGGCTGATCATACACATGGCATATGATTGGGCGCAGCGTATAGGTGACATGCGTACACTCCAATGGTCTAACATAGACCTTACTACCCAGACACTTGACTTGGAGCAGAGTAAACGCAGGGCAGAGGTACGCCTACCTATAGATGATGCCTTGTGTAAGATGTTAACTGAACAGAAGAAAGACTTCGGGTTCCAACAGTACGTAGCACCTGCTGTGGAGCCACACAACGGTGTCTACAGGGCCTATCCCGAAGGAGATATACATAAGCTAGTCAATGAGGTTAAGGCTGCTGCTGGGCTACCTCCTGAGATAACTGCTATGGACTTACGCCGCACTGGCATCACGCAGTTAGTTGAGGGAGGTGTAGATACCTTTGGTATTATGCAGGTTAGTGGTCACAGTAATCCACAAAGTGTAAAACCCTACTTGATTAATACACTTAGTGGTGCTACTAACGCACTCTCACAGAGGAAGAAGTAGAGATGGACATCAAGAAATTTGTAGATGACCTCATGCTTGGTGAGGGTGACACGACACGTATGCACTGCCCTAACTGTGGTGGTAACAATACATTCACTGCCTCTAAGGATGGCGGTGCGGTGATGTACAACTGCTACAAGCTAGGCTGTGGCATACGTGGTGCAGTTACTACTGGCATGACAGCTGATGAGATACGTAAACGTATGATGGGTTTAGATAAGGTAGTACGTACTGAGTTAGAACCTATGCCATATCCTGAATATGTTGTTAACCCTAAGCCTGAGCACCACCTCTTCCATAGATTTGTAGGGAGGTGGGGGCTTACCAATGAGGAGATTTTCTATGATGTAAAAGATAGACGTGCAGTATTCCCTATCAAGCATAAGGGTGTAGTAGTAGATGCCGTAGGCCGTGCCCTTGATGGTGCTGTACCTAAATGGTTTCGATACACAGGTAAGGCATCTGTATTCAAGCGAGTGTTAGGCCTATCGAATGGTGTGTGTGTAGTGGTAGAGGATGTGATCAGTGCTATAGTTGTAGCGCAACTCATGCCTAACACGACAGGCTTAGCCATCCTTGGTACATCATTAGGCCCAGCGCATATGGAACACATAGGAGATTTCTATAAGGTTATCATAGCGTTAGACCCTGATGCTATGAGTAAGACACTAGCGTACAAGCAAGAAGTAGAGGCATGGACAGGTAAGAAGACCAAAGCTTTTAGGCTTGACGATGACATTAAATATAAGTTAACCTCTGATGTAGAGAGAATGAAGGATATGATAAATGGATAACAAAATAGATAGTACAATTAATACAGGGCGAAAGAATGGTATCAATAATGTTTTTGAGAATGGTGAATGGTGGTACTTAGGACAAGCCAATGGACGCAGGCGTGTAGCTGCAAACAAAAATCATACACGTATGTATGTAAATGGTAAGTATATTCAAAAGACACATCCGTTATTCAAACCGGGCCACTATAAATCCTTTGGTGATGCTGCCTTCGCTGCGCTTGAAAGAGATACAAAGATAAAGCAAGGCTATGTGTATGCCATAAGCAATGCTGCATGGCCTGAGTGGGTAAAGATTGGTAAGGCTATAGATGCAGAGGACAGGCTCAACGGTTACCAGACAAGCTCACCCATGCGTGACTACAAACTTATACACTCTGTATACTTTGATGATCGTAATGTAGCGGAGCTTAAGGCACACGCCATAGCACAGGGCATGGCACCTCGTAAGAACGAATGGTTCAAGATGACAGAGGAGCAAGCCCTTGAGGTACTAGGTAAGGTAGCTAATGGATAGCTTGAAAGACTTCCTTAAGGAGATGGGGCTTGAGGGTACACACCCTCCCCCTACCACACGTAGGCCTGACTACCTTGAGAAGGGTTACTACATAGATCCACGTGACAACAAAGGTGAGGTGCCATTCTAATGATAACAGCAACTTACATAGACCATATGGGCAGTGACCTTAGCGTAGTCAATGCAGCACGTGTTAGCTTTGGTAAGAAGTCTGAGTACGTTACCTTAACAAAGGGCTCCCACTCAGGTGAAGCAACAGAAGAAGCACTATCAAGCCGTGATGTAAAGCTAATCCAATACCTATCCAATCATAGCCATTATAGTCCATTTGGACACTGCTTTGCATCCTTCCACGTCAAGGCTCCTGTGTTTGTAGCACGACAGTTAGTCAAGCATAAGTTCCTACGATGGAATGAGATCAGCCGTAGGTATGTAGATGATGAGCCTGAGTTCTATGTGCCTGATCTATGGCGTGGGCGTAGTGCTGACAAGAAGCAGGGTAGTGAGGGTGAGGTCAATCTAGGTACACTAGATACCGCCATCGTGTCAGACAGCCCTTACGAGGCACTGTGCGCTTACAAAGCCTTACTGAAGTCAGGGGTAGCACCAGAGCAAGCACGTATGGTCTTACCACAAAGCACAATGACTGAGTGGTACTGGTCAGGTAGCCTTGATGCCTTCGCTGATATGTGTAGGCTAAGGATTACACCCGACACCCAACACGAGACTAAACAGGTAGCCCTTGGTGTTGACAAAGTAATGTTGAAACTATTTCCTGTATCATGGGAGGCACTTGAAGGATGCCATGCTTAATGACACCACTGTATTAGTTAAGAGGCAATACTTGCCAGTACTAACACCCCAGTAGTAGTAGGAGATGATGAATGCCCAAGAGGATACCCATGAAGGGTGGAGATGAATACGATGGCCTCACTAAGGCACGTAGGTTTTATCTGTGGAAAGCAGGGCAGTTAAAGAAAATCAAACGTGCCTATAACAAACGGTTCCGTAAACATAGCAAGGAGAAGACTAATGATTGCAGGTAATATTAAGATCACTGAAATAGAGGATAACGAGGATGGATCAGCCCGTGTTACGCTAGACATGGACGCAGAGACATACCACAAGATCTTTGAGTATGGTTTCATAAAGCTTATTGAGAAAGGTATTGAGGTAGATGACGGACAACGATAAGCCCTTAGAGGTAGGCATTAGGCCTATGACACCGGAGGAACGTAGGAGATCTATTGAACGTGAGAAGGCTAACAACTTCGTATCCACATGTGTTAGTTGTGGCGTCCCATCGAAGAGTAACTTCTGTGGCTTTTGTTTAGAGGAAGAATAATGCAAGATGAATATTGGTATGTCTTAGGTGGTGCGTTTATTATGTACCTGTTGGGTGTAATAATGTATCTTACTGTACTTGAAGCAGAGGAGGAAGATGTGCATGGCCCATTCCTTGTATCTTTAATGTGGCCCTACATTGCAGTACGAGTTGTTCTAGATAAGATTATGTACGGAGATAAGCAATGATGGAATTAGCCTTAATAAGAACTCTTATGGACAAGGAGTTCTATGACAACAACAAGGGTATACGTTGCCCTGATGAGTTGTTCAGTAAAGATGTACGTAAGATTAAGCAGACACTAGACTACGCAATGAATACATATGAACGTACCTTAACTGCATCTGAGCTTGAGGCATTGTTCTTTGCTCACAACACCACGATGACCACTGCTAACAAGCAGGTGTACAATGATCTATTCAAGCGTGTGTCTCGTGAAGAATCTATGAACAAGGACATAGCTGATGAGGTACTGTCTAAACTATTCCAACAGGTACTAGGTAACAAGCTTGCCAACATAGGGTTCGACTACGTTAACGGATCATTGGATAGCCTTGAGCCTGTACGCAATCTATTGCAGATGTATCAGGATGACTTCACCCCTAACCTTAAGTTAGACTTCGGTGACATATCTATTGATCACCTACTCAAGTCCAATGATATCCAATCACAATGGAAGTTTAACATCCCTAGCCTCACACGTAGGGTAGAGGGTATCAGTGGTGGTCACTTGATCATAGTAGGGGCACGTCCTAACACAGGTAAGACATCCTTCCATGCATCCTTGTTGGCTGCGCCGGGTGGCTTTGCATCTCAGGGTGCTAAGTGTCTCATCCTCTGCAACGAGGAAGCTTATGAACGGGTGGGTGCACGTTACCTTAGTGCTGCATCATCCCTATCTATGGAGGAGGTCAAGGGTAACTATGCCTTAGCTGCATCACGCTACCAACCAGTACGTGATCAGATCAATCTGTATGACAGTACAGGTAAGGACATGGCGTGGGTTGAGGCTATCATCAAGGCTTACAAGCCTGACATTGTAGTGTTGGACATGGGTGATAAGTTTGCTGTTAAGAACAGTGACAAGACAGATGTGTACCTTAAGAATGCTGCCATCCATGCACGTAACATAGCCAAGCAGTACAACTGTGCAATGATATGGATGTCCCAGCTATCAGCTGATGCTGAAGGTAAGATAAATGTAGATCAATCTATGCTGGAAGGTAGTAAGACAGGCAAGGCAGCGGAAGCTGACCTCATGGTACTGATTAGTAAGAACCCTATGCTTGAGGCAAAAGAGGATGACACAGTAGATTCACAAAGGTACTTGATCATTGCAAAGAATAAGCTTAAGGGAGGGTGGCACGGTAAGGTAACGTGTGAATTGGATGGAGCTAGGGCACAGTACTTAGCATAGAAAGGCGGCGACTAATGGAATTAGTTCTTGATGTAGAGAACACAGTCACACACAGGGGTGGCAAGATGCACCTCGATCCTTTCGAGGCAACCAATAAGCTTGTGCAGGTAGGTGTGCAGGAAGTTGTGTCAGGTAAGCAGGACATATATAACTTCGATCATGCAGAAGCTAATGACTATGATGGCTCACAAGCCAAGCAACTACAATCTAAGTTAGATGCGACTACCCTATTGATACTACACAATGCACAGCATGACATGCCGTGGCTATGGGAGAGTGGCTTCAAGTATAAGGGTGCCATATACGACACTATGTTAGCTGAATACGTCTTGATGCGTGGCAATCACATAGAGATGACAAACACTGGGGCCTTCAAGAAGAAGTCTCTCAGCCTAGATAACTGTGCACAACGCCGAAACTTAGAGTTCCAGAAGGATGACACTCTAAAGAAATACTTTAAGGAAGGATACAACACCAGCGAGATACCGCTTAATGAGCTTACCTATTACTTACAGTGTGACCTATCTACCACACGTGCATTGTACGTAGCGTTACAAGAAGACTACGCTAAGCCTGATTCAGAATCTCTTATCAACATACGTGACATTACATTCAAGGTATGCCTAACGCTATCTCGTATGTATTCATCTGGTATCAAGGTAGACTTAACTGTATTGGATGCAGTGCGTACTGAGTTTGAGCAAGAGAAGGCTGACATTGAGGGGCGCTTACAGGTCAAGGTACGTAACCTTATGGGTGATACACCTGTAAACCTTAACAGCCCAGCGCAGATGTCTGAGGTAGTGTACAGTCGTAAGCTGGTCAACAAGAAGGAATGGGTGCAGCTATTTGAACACACTAACACAGACAAAGAGTATAGGGATGCAGTCAATGCGAACACAACAATGGTACTTAAGACCTCCGCTTTCACCTGCCCTGATTGTAGTGGGGTTGGTAGTGTCTATCGTACCAAGAAAGATGGGACAAAGTTCTCACGCCCTAACAAGTGTAAGGCCTGTGACTCAAGAGGGTATCAACTCAAGCAGTCCAACGAGTTGGCGGGGCTGGGGTTCATGCCTCCTAGTAAGAAATGGGTAAGTGCCAATGGCTTTAGTACAGGTAAAGATAATCTATCTTCTCTCATGTCTACAGCTAAGGCTAACAACATGGACAGTGCATTAGATTTCCTTAAGGATCTCAAACGTCTGTCTGCTATATCAAGTTACCTATCCTCATTCGTTGAGGGCATATCAGTACACACAAAGGATGATGGGATACTTCACGTGGGTCTTACACAGCACATCACTAGCACAGGTAGGTTCTCTGGACGCAATCCCAACATGCAGAACATGCCACGTGGTGGTACTTTCCCAGTGAAGCGTGTGTTTGTAAGTCGTTGGGATGGTGGGTACATAATGGAAGCCGACTTTGCCCAGCTAGAATTTCGTGTAGCTGCATACCTTAGTCAGGATACGTTAGCTATGACAGAGATCAACACAGGGTTTGATGTACACAGCTACACTGCAAAGGTTATCACTGATGCAGGCCAGACAACTACCCGGCAAGAAGCAAAGGAACATACCTTCGCACCCCTGTTTGGCGCTACAGGTTATGGGCGTAGCCCAGCAGAGGCAGCGTACTACCATCACTTCATTGAGAAGTACGAGGGTATTGCTGCATGGCATAAGAAGTTAGGTGACGCTGCCATACGTTACCAGAAGATTACTAATGAGGGGGGCAGGCAGTACGCTTTCCCCGGTACAGAGAGGAGGCCAAACGGACTACCAACAAACTTTACTATGATAAAGAACTACCCAGTGCAGGGGTTTGCTACTGGAGATATCGTACCTGTCGTGCTGGTTGAGATGGAGAGTAGGCTCATGCCTATGCGGTCTAAGCTGGTCAACAGTGTACATGATTCAATGGTCATAGACATACACCCTTACGAGAAGGATCAGATAATAGAGATCATTAACTCCATGAACATGGACCTACATCAAATCATCTACGACAACTACAAAGTTAAGATGAATATTCCGTTACTTTTAGAGGCAAAAATCGGGCCTAACTGGCTTGACACCAAGGACGTATGAGGTTATAACTTACCTTCCCTAACAATAAACATATCAAAGGATAATAATTATGAACACAGAAGTAGCACTTAGTGTAGAGGGTATGTCCCTAGCTGAAGCAATGGGCATCAACACTGGTGGGGGTGGTACATCCTCTCACTCTACACTAGCACGAGTGAATCAAATCCACTCAGCGTTAACTGTAACAGACAATGATGGAGATGAGCACATCAAGGTTCCTGTTGGTGCCTATAAGATTACTATGGCTGATGGTGAGATACTGTACAGTAAGACACTATCAGTACGTATCTTCTCACAACGTCACCAGTGGCAACGATGGGATGCTGATAGTAAGACTATGCATAAGACATTGCTGGCACCCAACCTTAACGTAGACCTAAAGGATACTACGGGTGGCTTTAATCTTGGGCGTCCATCAGGTTACATCAAAGACTTTCAATCCTTACCTGAGGAAATGAAGAGTATCATTCGTGGCGTCAAGCGAGTACGAGTAATGCTTGGTGTACTTAAATTGGAAAAACCTACTGATGATATGGGTAACCCTATCACTGATGCAGGGCATGAACTTCCATTCGTAATGGATGTGAAGAACAATGAATCCATGAAGGCTGTTGATGCAGCCATTAGTCAGATCGTAAGCAAGAAGTTTACCCCTGTCGAGCATACCCTTAAGTTAGGTAGTGCTAAGCGTGACCTCCCATCAGGTGGTAAGTACGCTATCATTGTACCTTCCTTGGGTGAGCAAGTACCCTATGGTATAACGGATAGTGAAATCTTGAAAGACTTCATTGAATGGATCAAAGGCACTAACAATTGGATCGAAGGTAAGCATGATGAAGGGTCTATAGGTAATCTGTCTGATGCTGATGCTGCAATGGTAGGGTCTATCGTAGAAGTACGAGAGTTCGAGGGATGATACACCCCGCTGAGATATCAGTACACGCATTCTTGCGGTCAGCTATCAATGGCACGGCAAGCATGAGTGAAGAAGTAATACAGCAAGTAGCCACGGATGTGGCTGCTGCACTCAACAAGCAGTTCAATGGTGGGCCTCGTGATGAGTTCCGTCTACGTATGTCAAACATTGGCAGGCCTAGATGTCAGCTGTGGTTCTCTAAGAACAACCCTGATACAGATGTACAGAAGCCTACCTCCTTCATGCTCAACATGCTGATGGGAGATTGGACTGAGGCTATGTTCAAGGGGGTACTACGTGCAGCTGGTGTTGACTTTGGGGACAACGATAAGGTTGCCCTTAAGGTTGGTGATGTTACTATCAACGGTGAGTATGACATGGTGCTGGATGGTAAGGTAGATGATGTTAAATCTACTACGCCATACGGTTACGACAACAAGTTTGCCAGCTATGATTCACTCGCATACTCTGATGACTTCGGTTATGTATCTCAGCTTATTGGATACGCTGTTGCATCAGGTAAGGATGTTGGTGGATGGTGGGTCATCAATAAAGTGAATGGGCAATTCAAATATGTAACAGCTGAGACTGCTGATGTTGAAGAGGTGATGGCCTCTATCAAAGGTACAGTTGACTACATCAATAACGATGAGCCATTTGAGCGTTGCTTTGAGGCAGTGCCAGAGACATTCAGAAAGAAAGCTAGTGGTAACCTTAAGCTTTGTAAGACTTGCTCATGGTGTGATCACAAAAAGAAATGCTGGCCTGAACTAAAAGAACTACCCTCTAAGGTGTACACAGGGAGTAAAGCACCGCCTATGGTAGAATACATCTATGCCGAAAACTAAGCGGTATCACGCTAAAGGTAAGTACAAGAGTGGGTTAGAAAAAGATACTGCTCTTGTGCTTGCTAAGTGTCAGAAGGCTGTTCGCTATGAGCAGCTAAAGATAGAGTGGGAAGACTTACACTATCGCACTTACACCCCTGACTTTCAATTAGACAATGGCATCTTGATTGAGACAAAAGGTATCTTTGATTCTGATGATAGAAATAAACATATAGAAGTACGTAAGCAGCACCCTGAGTTAGACATAAGGTTTGTATTTAGTAACGCTAAGGCTAAGCTTTACAAGGGTGCTAAGTCTACGTACTCAGATTGGTGTGATAAGAAAGGGTTTACTTGGGCACACAGGGTTATACCTGAGGATTGGCTTAAAGAAACAGGGGATGTTGTTAAAGTAGATCGTATCTCCCTTAAGTATGAGAAGATAAAACGATGACGTATGAGTTAGGAGATGATGAAGTTGCTTTTATTATACGGCCCACTAGCAAGGGTTCATTAGAAGGATGGGATGGTACTGTAACTACAGGCATAGCAGTAGGTAGTAACTTCTGTTACTCTGATGATGTACTGCATGACTTGGTTTATATAGCCACCTTATGTAGTGCCTTCTTAGATTTGATGGAGTCAGATGAAGAGGTCATGGAAATGGTTGTTGATCATAGGCGCAACCTAATGATGGAAGAACTTTCTAGGCGACAAGAAGAAGATAAGCCTTTACAAGAGTTGAAAGGTGAGGTAATAAACTTCAACGCTTATACCAAAACAAAGGGGAACGCATGAGAGATCACGAGCCACTACCACACACAGAGTATGTAGATGATCAGCATCCTGAGGGATTCGATTCAGTCAAACGTCCAGCCCACTACAACATGGGTGGCATTGAGTGTATCGACTACATCAAACAGGTACTAGGATTAGATGGCTTCATTGCATACTGCCACGGTAACTTCCTCAAGTACCAACACAGATACCGTTACAAGCAGAAGCCTGTGGAAGATATGCAGAAGGCAGAGTGGTACTTACATAAGATGAATGAAGCGCTTTCGGAGAAACATAGATGAAAGATAAGACCTTCAGTGTATCGTTTCTTATTCATGTAGATAAGAAGAATAATATCTTAGGTGCGTATGACGATGCACATGAGGATGACATCCATGATCTTATTACAGATACGTTCTATGATATAGATGATGTTAAGGTTGATAACATAAGAGTGAAGGAGAGAGACACGTGATTACACAAGATGACATAGATGCCTTCAGCACAGTGGCTGTAAGTCCAATGGAGTATTCCTACTGGGTAGAAGATAAGATTATTACACAAGGTCAGACACGCCTAGTAGAGAATACACTTGGACTAGTAGGCGAGGCAGGTGAGGTAGCTGAGAAGGTTAAGAAATACCTACGAGACAACACTAAGGTAAGTCAGAAAGAAATTGTTAAGGAACTAGGTGACGTAATCTTCTACGCAACAGCCTTAGCTAATTACTTTTACAGTAACTTACCTGAGGTAATGGAAGTTAATATGGACAAACTTAATGACCGTGCTAAACGAGGCGTAATTAAAGGAGGGGGTGACAACCGATGAATAACTACCTACCAACAGACTATCAATCTTTTATCCATAAGTCACGTTACGCACGGTGGCTAGACAAGGAAGGTAGGCGTGAGTCATGGGGCGAGACTGTATCTCGTTACATGGATAACATCGTGCGCCCTGTTACAGGAGATGATACATACATCAAGCAGATTGAAGAGGCTATCCTGTCACTAGAGGTCATGCCTTCTATGCGTAGCCTTATGACAGCTGGGCCAGCTGCAGCACGTGACAACATCAGTATGTACAACTGTTCATACCTAGCCGTAGATGACCTTAAATCCTTCGATGAGGCTATGTTCGTCCTCCTTTGCGGAACGGGCGTGGGCTTCAGTGTCGAGCGCCAGTATATCAGTAAGCTCCCAGAAGTGCCTCAACTCTTTGAGAGTGGAACTACTATTTTCGTCAAGGATAGTAAGGAGGGGTGGGCTAAGGCTTTGCGTCAAGTGATTGCGCTCCTGTATAGTGGTGAGATTCCTAAGTGGGATATGTCTAGTGTACGTCCAGCTGGTGCTAGGCTTAAGACATTCGGTGGTAGGGCATCAGGCCCTGCTCCATTGATTGACTTGTTTGACTTTGTTATCCGTGCATTTAAGGCAGCAGAGGGACGTAAGCTTAGCTCTATAGAATGCCACGACATCATGTGTAAGATTGGTGAGGTAGTAGTGGTAGGTGGTGTACGCCGTAGTGCTATGATTTCATTGAGCAATCTATCTGATGACCGTATGCGCCACGCTAAGTCAGGCTCATGGTGGGACAACAACCCGCACCGTGCCTTGGCTAACAACTCTGTAAGCTACACTGAGAAGCCTGACAGCATATCCTTTATGCGTGAGTGGATGGCACTGGTTGAGTCAGGCTCAGGTGAGCGTGGTATCTTCAATCGTGAGGCAGCTAAGAAGCAAGCAGCTAAGAATGGTAGACGTGATCCTGACCATGACTTCGGTACAAACCCTTGTTCTGAAATAATTTTACGTAATGGTCAGGTGTGTAACTTAACGGAGTGTGTAGTACGTGCAACAGATAGCATTGAAGATCTTGAAAGAAAAGTTCGTATCGCTACGATCTTGGGTACAGTACAATCTACCTACACAAAGTTCCCCTACTTGCGAAAGTTGTGGCAGCGAAATACAGAAGAAGAACGCCTGTTGGGTGTGTCACTCACAGGGATAATGGACAACCCTTTACTTACAACATCTAACTCTGGATTGGAGAAAACTCTTGAACACCTCAAACAGATTGCTGTCTCTACTAATGCTGAATGGTCTGAGCGCCTTGGTATCCCTGTCTCTACTGCTATCACTTGTGTCAAGCCTAGTGGCACTGTCTCCCAACTTGTTAATTCTTCTAGTGGGATACATGCTCGTCACAGCCCTTATTACATCCGCACGGTGCGTGGAGACATTAAAGACCCCCTAACCCAGTTCATGAAAGATCAGGGCGTACCTAACCAACCTTGTGTAATGAAGCCTGACACTACTGTAGTGTTTAGTTTCCCTCAGAAGGCACCGGATGGTGCAGTGTGTACTAAAGATATCAGTGCCATTGAACAACTAGAGATGTGGTTAGCTTATCAGAGGCACTGGTGTGAACATAAACCATCAGTAACTATCAATGTTAAAAACGATGAATGGTTTGAAGCAGGTGCCTTTGTATATAAACACTTTGATGAGATGTCTGGTGTATCGTTCTTGCCTTACAGTGAGCACACGTACCAGCAAGCTCCTTATCAGGAGTGTTCAAAGACAGACTACAATACGCTACTCTCATGTATGCCAGACACTATTCCTTGGGAAGAACTCGCAGACTATGAGCAAGAAGACAACACATCAGGTAGTCAAACACTAGCCTGCTCTGGTGACAGCTGTGAAATTGTAGACCTAGTATAAACACATAAACAAGTGAGAAGTAATGTGAAATTAGAACAAGAAGCACAAGAGCACATCAAGGCTAGGCGTACAGAGTTTCTGTCTGAGTTAGCTGATCGTATGGAGAACGTAGAGGTGTTCATAAGTGACAAACTATGGGAGAGTGAAGAGAAGGAGAAGGCCTTAGAAACCTACACAGAAGTATTCCTATGGGCTAGGTATTGCTCAGAGAAGTATGGTATAAAGTAACACAAAAAAAGGGCAGCTTAGTGCTGCCCTTCCTTTTGTCTATCACTGTAGTCTAGGTTGAGATCTTAGTACTTCCATGTCCGTACCTTCTTTAGACAACTCAAGGTAGTTAACTAAGAAGTCTAATTGATTTTTATCTAGGTCTGTTATCTCTAGATCAATATCAAGGGAGACAAGTGCCTTCTCAACATCCTCTTTAGAAATACCACTTCCTTTCTTACTTAGCTTATAAAGACTAAGGGTGCGCTCATCGTTACGATCAATACTTCTTTCGAGAATATCTACAACGTCTTCCTTAGAACGCTTAAGAACATCACTAAGAATTGTCTTACGTGTCTTCTCCGTACCATTCCTCCATGCATCGCTGTCTATTACTTGAGAGGCATTCAACTCTAAGAATTTAAATATGTGACCATTGATATTGTTCTGCACTTCTGGGATAAAAGATTTTATATCTGTACGCCATTGAGGCCTACCAATCTCATTGAACATACGCTGGATAGAAGTCTGCCCCGGCACCTCACGGTAACCAAAGATACGCCCTATAGGCATCATTGCAGGAGTGTCAGTCAAGGCAGTTTGTTTCTCTACTGGCTCCTCCATCAGGGCACCAAAGATTTGATCTGAGTATCGTAGAGATTTATTAACCCACTCTGAGCCTTGCTTACGATCAGGTGCAATGTAGTTTTCACCCTTACTTAGTGCAATCATTTGATTGATAGGATCAAGAGGCCGTGAATAAGCACTGATATACATAGACCCTGCATCCTGTACGACTTTAACCAAACCCTCTACAACAGCAACGTCTTCATTCTGTGCTATGTCTACAAGTAAATCAAAGGACATCTTAGCTGAGTCACCTAGCTGACGGGTAAGGTTCTTTGGGCCAAACAAAGTTACAACTTCATTAACCATCTCAGTAGGAATCTTACCATCCCGGTGAGCATGAGCAGCCATACGTCCCATAGCTTTATAGAAGCTGTAAGGGAAATCATACATACGGTTACGTATAGCACCGTCACTGCCTCGCTCATCAAACAAAGCCAAGCCTTCTTCCATATTGTCATACTCACGTGCAGCTGTAATACCAATCAGGGATAGGCCTACTGCTGACTTAGTAAGTAGTTCCATTGGATCACGTGTAGTGTTTGCTGCGTATTTATGTATAAGACTAATGCCTGTGTGGTCAAACATATGACCCAATGTATTGTTAAAGAACTGACCAAAGGGAACCATTGCACCAATGATAGGGTACTTACGAAGGTCTTCCAATACACCAGCCGCACTGTTTAATGTACCTTTAGTGTCGCCATATAGAGGTTTAGAGTACGACTTAGCGTACACGTTACGCAGTGCATCCTCAACAGCAATGGCTTGTACCTCTACGAAGTCATCACCCTTCATAGTCCTATACAAGTTCGGATCTTGCAGGAACTCTGAATAAGTCTTACCATATTTTAAACGTATCTGTTTGTCTAATGCATACATAAACTCTTGTGACTTAGTGTACATGTCCTGTGCTTTAACACCGTACATAGTCTGTGCAAAGTCCATTACCTTTTCCCAGTTACCCGGCTGCTCCATGTCATCTAGCTTAACGCCTAAGTTCTTATAGACATCATCAAGCTCAATGCCGCCTGACATATAGCGGAACAATTCTTTCTGTGACTTAGGGTTAGCTGCAAGGAAAGAGTATGTTGCTTGCTGTGTAGCGTAAGGGCTTACTAAGTTAGTAGCTTTTTGCCGCTGTAGTGAAAACATAAGCTTAGACTTAGTGGCAAACTCTGTAGCCTTAGTGGTTCTCCCTATTGCCATCTCACTTAATGCACGTCCCCCGTACAAAGCCCCACGTAGTGTGTCACCTATAGACTGCATAGCTGTAGCGTTAGCCCAACCAACAAGGTTAAGCGCCGTTGTACCGGGGTGAGTAATCAACATACGAATAAGGTTTTGCTGTAGCTTAGATGAACCGTCAGCAATCTTCTCACGAACATTCTTAGTAGGTGCATCTAGGACATCCTCTACAACACTATTGTATACTTGCCCAGCAGACATTCCGGGTTGTACTTTTAACTTAGCAATAAGATCTCTCTTAAATTTAGAAAGAGTGTTACCTGTTCGACCCCACTCAGAAGATATACTTGATAGCGTATACAGACCTTGATCTAAGGTTTGATTATTAAAGTCAGGTAACTTACTTAAGGTAGCTTTATACAAATTATTAACTTCATTGTATGCACCACCCTCACCTTTGGGTAAGGATTTAATAGTCTCTCCTAAGAAGTCCGTGAAGTTCTTAAAAGAATCATCCTCATTAGCTAACTCAATACCAAAGTCTTCAAAGATATTCTTCAGCCCTTTAAATTTATCAGGCCCTTCATCTACTCCGTGCAGGAATGCACCAATCAACTCATCTCTGAGTGGGTCAGCTATATCCTCTACCCTAGTACGCCGTAGGTTATTACCCTTAGTTACCTTAGCAGACCATCTAGCTGCAGTAGTAGAGTTTTGCTTCAGGGCCTTAGTAAGTGCAGCGAAGTCCATCTTAGCTAAGACTTCTTTGTTCTTCCTGTTGCGCCCTGTCATTGCAAGCTTCTTAACTGACGCCTCTGTAGCAGCTGCGTTGTCGAAAGCCTGCATAAAGAGTGGCAGGGTAGCCTCACTACTAGGGGCTTTGTTAAGCATGGTAAGACCATAAGCTAATGAGCCACCAAAGATACCACCTAAGCCTGCAATACCACCTTGCATTACACTGTAATTATCTTGTACACCAGATTGCATCAAGGCTTTTTGGTAGATACCATCAACAGTAACACTGGCTGCTGTATCAAAGGCTGATACTGCTAGTACTTCTTTCCTTGCCTCACGCTTGAGGCCTGCTGAAAATGCACCTTCAGCTACGCCCTCAACAGCCTCACCTCTGATGATCTTACCTATTACTCGCTGTTCAATTATGTTTGCTTCTACCTGCATAGATTTAGTAAGAGCACCTTTGATGCCCCTCTTCTTAGCTGCTTCTTTTACAAGCTTCTTAACTGTCTCCTTAGCAAGCTGTGCTGCAACCTTAGTAGCACCACCAGTAATAAGCTTACCGAAACCTAGAGATACTATGTTGACTGGATCTACTATAAGAGCACGTCCATAATCATACACAGCATCAGCCTTCTGACCAAACGTGTACTCCTCAGAGAATGCACCCTTCATGTTATCAAAGAGTTTGTATGCCTGACCAGCGCCTAGCTTCTTAGCTTCATCATCTGTGCTAAGGTAGGCTAACTCTGTAGCGGTAACTACAGACTGACCAAAGTTAAACTTCCGCATGTGGTTAACATACGAATCAATAATCTTCTGACGGTCATGTTGATCTTCCCTCATACCAAAGCGTTGATCCATGTACTGTCCGACTACAGCAAAGTTACTGTCAGTCATAAGATCATTGATTGTTTCTGCTCCGGGTATAGAGTTTAGTGCTCTCTCTGTAGTTTGTTCTTGTGTGAAGTTTGTGTAGTTAATAGTATCATCATCTTCTTTATCTATAGTAGAGAAGTTAATAGTATCTTCATCCTCTCTACCCATAGTAGAAAAGTTAATGGTATCGTCATCTTGAATAATTCCTAAACTATCCATTCTTATGATCCAAACCTGCCAAAGAGTGTCCCAGAAGCCCTACCTTTTTCCTGTAATGTAAAGTCTGCTTCAGGGAAATTGTCCTCTATCCAAAGAATTGCATCTCCTCTTGTTTCAAAAGATGGCCTAGTCTTTAGGGCCTCTAAGAAGATGTCTATATATAAGGCTCTAGAAACTGGATCACGCCTATCTTCAGGCCGTGCATACTGAGGAAGCCTGCCAACGCCTTGTGCAGGTTCACGCTGCAACATCTCTCTATACATTGTCATAGCTTCTTCATCCGTAAACGAAGTCTCATTAGTATCTGTTGTAGGAGACATCAAACTGGCAGACTCTGTGGACGGAGAGGAGATTGATTCATTAGAAAATTTAATCTTATCTACTGCACCAACACCTGAGTGGTCTACTAAGAAAGACTTACCCCGTAGACCTGTAACTACATCACCTTCTTTGATAGTCCCGTCTTTTAGTCGTGCCTTTAGTGTATCGAATGAGGTTAATTCTATTGCATCCTTAGGTATCATACTTGTTTCTACCAATTCAGTGAAGGGCATATAGCCATTAGCAATCACTTCATCTGGGTTTCTGTAAGCTTCTCCTATAGGGTTAAATTCCTCTACTACATTTACATTATCAATACCATCCTTAAATTGACTTTCACCTTCGCTATCTCCTGCAAGAGGTTTAGCTACTCTTTGCACAGGATTCTCGTCCCTAGACTCAGGGGCATTACTATCTGAGATAGGCTGTCCCGGTCTAGGGAAAAATGGCGCTGCGTCAATAGCAGAGGGAGCCTCATCAGAGATAGCAGTTTCAATTTCTGTTGTGGATGCAGCAGGTACTACAGAGGTAGCAGATTTTAAGTCTTCAGATTTTATGCCTTGAAATTTATTTAGAAGATTAGCAATAGTTACTTGAAGTTCTTCAGGTGCCTCGTTTATTTTAGCACCTAATTCTTCAGCTAATGCAAGGCGTTCATCATCTGGTGCTCCTTCTGCATCTGCTATAAGGTAATCAGTTACACTTTCTAACAAGTCTTCAAGAGGCTTCCTAGCTGTCCTATAACCCTTACGATCATAACGATTTATTTGTTCTTTAGTCTTTCCATCATACCGAAATTCACTTAGGGCATCCTGAACTAATGTATCCCATGCATTTACTACTGGGTTAGTGTAATCACCTGTGCTAAATAGGCCTGACCTAGTTGAAAAGTTTCCATCTGAGTCAGGGACATCAATGTTAAGGAAGGATGAACCTACACCTGTTGCAGCCACTACCTTTTTCTCAGTAGATGCTCCGCTATTAAGCGCTTTAAGCAAGCTTGACCTACCCAATAACTGTCCGTTAAGAATGTATACAGGGTCACCAGATTTAGTAGCCTCTTCTTTAGTCTCATATGTTTTAATGTTGGCTAGTTTAATAGTGTCTACAAGGTTAGGGTACATACTATGTATCTTAGCAAGATCTGTTTTGTAGGCAGCATTTTCTACAGAAGGAGGAGTTTGAATAGGCTCATCTGTTTTAGCTGCAGAAGTTGTTGCAGTGCTACCTTCTACTTTAGCAGCAGTATTAGTAAAGAAAGGCTCCATACCTCTTACTGTATTAAAGTGTGGGTTCTGGCTAAGACCTCCTCTGGTTTCCTTATCAAAGTCTAACAGATGAGATTGTATTGTTGGTACATACTTAAGTAGAAGGTCATACCGCTTAGCTTTAATTGCAGCCTTAATGGTGTCGTGCTTTGTCTTGTCATCATCAGACAGTGCTGCGTATGCCGCATCCGTGGGTGCCATAGCTGAAACAAAAGCCTCCGCATCATCTTCCATACGAGTGAGGTTACTTATAGCAAAAGACCGTAGGGTTGTATCACTGTGTATCTTAGGCAACAAGCTGAAGTCTACAGGTACAGGAGCTTTAAGTCCCGGTGATGCTGTTCCCATAATGCGTTTAATGTCACGCCCAGTAAAGCCATCAATGTACTGTTCATTCAAAGCTGAATCTGCTGCACGGGAGTCAAAGCCCAAGGCAGACCAGAAGCCAATCTTCTCATTCTCAGCTGGATCATCAGTAGCGTTAGCCTTATACAAGCCAAAGGTTTTCTTAATCATGTCTTCGTATGTCATGTTAGAAGGCTTATACTCCTGCGTCCTTTTTATCATAGACGAAAGAGTGTCTGATGTAAGCCTGCCTTCATCATAGATAGGCTTAACTTCATCATAGACAGCCTTCAAACCCAAGGGGCCAGACGTATCTACGATGTAACTAATATCTTCTTTATCTACACCATAGCTCTCAAGCTGCATAGCCACAGTGACAGCGTTGTTCACCTTCTCTTGTGCCTTAGTTACAGCCTGCACACCATACGTCATGAGGAAGTCACGGTCCTTAGCACGTTTCTCCTTAATGTATCGTTGGTTTTCGTCTAGAATATCGCTGCTTGCGTTGAAGAACCCTGTTGCAAAACTCATATCATACACCCCTGCTCATTAAACCTTGACCACTTTGTGAGGGGTCTGACATTTCTTCAGTTAACATTGGATCTTCCATCTCATCTGCACCCGCATCCATAAGGCCTTGTTGCTCTGCCTCTTGCTCAGGTGTTATGCTATCCTGCATGGCCTCAAGGTCATCTTCAGCAGGTGTGCCTAACTCTTCTACAACACTACGTGCAAAGGATTTATCCTGCTTACCTAAGTTATCTTCTAACTTCTGGTTGATTAAGATGCGTAGTTTCTCTTCTTGTATCTCATCTTCTGTCTGATCATTAGCAAAGGTTTCTTTGTATTCAATGCCTGCAGTACGAGCCATGTAGCTTAGCTCTTCCTCAATGACAGGGGCAGCAATCAAGCTAACATCAATTGTGTGTATGCCTTCACCTACAGATGCTGTGAGCATACTGCGTGTCAGTACATCTACAGGGTAGCCAAGCTCCATGAGAAACATAACAGACTCAACGACAGGCTTTTCAGACAGCCTATCCATGTGAAACTTTATAGCTTCATTAGGATCTACAATCTCAGGAGGTCTTTCCCAAGCGAAGTTCTGAGGTTCATCTGTAAGAGATTGACCGGGGATGGGAGCAAGCATTGCCATTTATAATATACCTTCTTACTTAGTAAATCCAGCGCCGAAGTATAGACCTACTATGGCTGAAACGATGTGTGTGTCTAGGGGTGTGATTACGAAGCCATGTGCGGTTTGCCACTTTACTGTACCATCACCGCCCAAGATCCAGTTGATTATACCACCGTGTACCTCAGTGTAACCTACGATAACGCTGACCTCAGGATACCATACAGCTACTACCTTTGGCAAGACAATAATAGAAAAGATTGCAGATAGTGCTATTAGTCTGCGTGTCCAAGCAAAGTGTGTGTCACTCTTGCCGTGCTCTCTGGCTTCCTGCATACCAGTAATCATAAGCTTCTGTTGTTCAGCTTTGTTCTTAGTGTTCTGACCCCACATAGACATGACCCCACCTAGTACGGTGGAGAAGAGCATTGTGATTAGTTCTAAGGGTAAGCCAAACATTAGTTACCTAAAGCCTTTGCAATAGCGTCTGTATATCTAGTGCCTTTAGTATCGTTGGCATCTGTTCCTACAATACCTGTAAACAAATACTCTTCTGCAGCAGTAGCCCCTTGGTTATGTGCGTAGCCTAGTATACCAAGCTTCTCTTCTACTGACATATTCCTGTACTTCTCAGAGTTCCTAGTCAGGTGAGTATGATTCATTTCTGTATAGGCTTTAAATGCTTTGTCTTGAAGGGCTGAATCCTCTCTAAACGCCTTACGAGAGGCTGCATCATGTTTCAAAGATATACCTAAAGCACGACCTGCATCTTTCTTTGCGGCTTCTCCCATCTGATATCTACCATCATAATGATTACCAGACCCCCCTTTAATGTTGTATTTGTTTTTACTTTCAATGTAACCAACTTCTACTTTAAAGATATCAAATAGATTATCTTCAATGTCTTCTGGTACAGCAAAAGGTACAGGCCTGTCGGGGTAAGTAATGGACGTACCGTTGGTTAAAAGATCTGCTACTTCTTGAGTTAGCTTTCCTGTAATAGGTAAGTCGTTTGCAGCTTGAAACTTTCTTAAAGCTCTAGCTGTTCCACCGCCCATAGCACCATCTACACCGTTAGGTTTAAAGCCCATAGTAGTTAAGGCTTGTTGTATCTTTTTAACGTTAGAACTAGTTGTAGTGGTATCAACGGCAACTTTTACAGGATCTCTGTTAGACGTAACTACAGGAGCGTTATCAGGCCTAACTTTAGGTCTAGGGCTACTCATCAAGCCATTACCTGTATCACCACTATCATCAAACACTACAAACTTACTCAAGTCTATATCACCTGCTGTAAAGTTCATTACCCCACCTGAACGCTCAGCGAGACTTGCACCAGAGCCAGAGATGTTATCACTGCCATCCTTTGTAAATACATCAGGGTCATCAGCGTAATCAGGGCGCTTCTTACCTGTACGCAAGAAGTATTGATCGTCTGTTAATTCAGTAGTTGGAATGTCTTCAACTTCAGCCAGAAGAATAGAGCGCTTCTCTGAAATCTCAGAAGCGTTAGCCTGCCCGTCCCCCTGCATCAGTGTCAGCCAATCTCTACCCACACTAGCAAGCTTATCGTTAACGACAGCCTTCTGTGCTTTAGCTTGGCTTTCTCGTGCACCTAAGGACTTCTTACGCATAGCTGACACAGCAGCATCTGTATCTTTATTGATAGTTGCAGCTGCTATAAGCCCATCACCTGTGGTTCCTGAAGCAGAACTCTGCATGTATGCATCAATTTGTTCTTGGATAGACTCACCATCAGTAGCCGCTAGAATGGAGTCAGATATACTTTTTGTTGAGCCATATGCCATATTGGGTACTTTCGTTTGTAACTGTGTCGCTAGTATTATTGTTAGTAACATCTTGAGGATTACATAAGGGTTTTGGCGTCACCTGTGATACCATAGAATAGAAGCTTACTAAAGAAATTACCCTTAGCTGAATCTTCACTAGCCTTAGCTTGTAGTGCAAGAGCTTCTCTCTGTGCATCCACTGACATCTGGCTCAAGATAATATTGTTAGCACGATCTCCTGCACTTTCAGATGACTTCCAAGCCATAGACATCATGTCACGCTCACGCTGCCAGATCTGATCCAGTGTAGATGCAGTAAATGCATTGGCTGTTTTAGCTGCCTCTGCGTTAGCTACGTTCTGTGCTGTAGTATTAGTTGTTGATACGTTCTGACGCCACTGAGCGTTGGCTTGAGCTATGACTAGCTGGTTGGTAGAGTTAAACTGATCACGCTGGTTCTTCATGTCAGTATTAAATTTAGCCATAGCGTTTGTTTCAGATACATTGAACTGAGACATAGCGTTGCTTTGAGAAGCATTGAACTGGTTTACTTGTGTCCTCATGTTAGACATGAACTGTTTAGTTTGATTTTCACTAGAGGCATTAAACTGTTTGGAAGCATTCTCTGCAGCCTGATCAGTAAAGATAGACTGAATGACACTCTGAGCTTTAAACATCTCTGTCTGTTGCAGGTTGTTTAAGTTAGTCATGTCCATCTGCAAGAAGGCCTGAGCGTTCTGTACAGCAGCTTGCTGTTGGTTAGACAAGTTAGCCATCTCTAGGTTTGAGATAGCTGCAGCCTCACCCATTGCCATTGCTTGCCTATTGCTTAGGTTTGCCATGTTCATTGTGTTAGCGTTACGAGAGTTCTCAAGTGCTACCTGCTGCTCAGCAGTGAAGTTCATATTAGCTACATCGCTAATCTTACTTGCGTTCATTACACGAGATTGGAATGCTTGGTCAAACTCTTGTCCCATGAATGCTGCACGTTGTTCAGCTGCAAGCATAGCACGTTGCTGCCTGTTAGACAGGTTAGCCATCTCAAAGCCTGCAACAGTCTGTGCATCTTGTGCAGCTATAGGTATCGCAGACTCCATAGCAGCCTGTACCAGTGCCTGTCCAGCCATAGATGATGCACCTAAGCCACGAGCAGCCATTGCAGCTGTAGCGTTGCGTAAGGCTCCTGCAGCCCAAGGTGGTGTAGCACCTCCCTCAAAGTCCTGCATGAGGCCCGTAAGTTGTCCTTTAACGGTAGCTTGATCAGAGGGTGTAGCTGTAGCAGCTTGGATCTGTTCAGTGAAAGCAGCAGCCTTAGTAGCATCCGCTGCACCACTGATAAGCTCACCTTGTTGAATCTCCCGTTGTACAGGATTATCCATTACAATAGCTTCACCTTGCGCTGCAGTTAAGTCAGACACAGCAGTATCAGTAGGCGTCATAGTAGCTGCAGTTACTGTAGAACCATCTGACAGTGTACCTTGTGCAGCTTCTGTTCCAGCTACGGCATCAGTTACAGCAGGCTGAGAGGTAGCGGCTTGCATAGTAGATGTAGTAATGTCAGTAGGTGTAGCAGCAGTGGCAGGAGTGTCAACAGTACCAGCTGTAGCTGCAGGGAGTATACCTGTCTGACCAGTACCTACAGCAATGTTAGTACCAGCTGCATTAGGATCTATTGCCGCTACTGTTTGTGGAGTAGTTAAGCTGGCAGGGTCTGTAATAGCTGAGCTTACTAGATTACGTTGTCCTGCAGCTACCTGCTCTGATGACTGCTGCGCTGAAGATTGCATCTTACCTTGCAACTTAGTGTTATACGCATCAAATGCTGCAGTAACCTGTTCAGGGTTGTGAGTTACAGTAGGCTTAGGTACAGCAGTGACTGCAGAGAGTTGCTGACGTGCCACACCTAAGGCATCTAATCCTGCAGTAGGTACACCCGCCTCAGCTGCACCAAGTGCTGCTTTGTATGCGGCAATAGCCTGAGCATCAGCTTGCTTTTCTGCTGCTAGTTTAGCCGCAGCTTCATCTGCAGCTTTCTCTTCTGCAGAACGACGATCAACTTCAACTTTGTTTGCAGCAGCTACCTCAGCAGCAGTAGGTGCAGGTGCCGCAACAGGGGCAGGTGCAGGATCTCCGCCACCACCACCAAAAACTATAAGCCCAGAAGCCCTTGGGTTTAGGTGCCGACTAATCATGAAAGGGTTAATGTAGCTCATTTTTTAAACTCTCTTGTATGTCTTTTGCTTGGTTCATGTAGCCTGCGCCAATTTACTTTTTCGTTACGTCCGTACACATTGGTGTGTTCTTTTCTTATAAGGCTAAAGACCTGTCTTGCATTTCCATAAGGAGCAAGTAACTCTATTCCCCAAAGCTCTTCATTTGTATCTGAAACATAGTCACTCTCTGTTATGTAGTAATCATTGTTTAGAAAGCGTTGTCCATCTTCTTTAGTCAACCAGCACCAAGTAACTAAACCTATTGGCTTGTCTTCTTGATAGTACAATCTAATTCTATTATACTTTATAGGGGCAATAAGATATCTATATACATCGTCTACGTTATAAACCTTGTGCCATTTACTGTTCTTAAAGAGTTCTAGACCATCAGCTAAGGCTTTATTGTTATCTATTTGCATTACTATAGTTTAACTCAAAACGAGTCAAAAGTCAATTACTTTAATCAGCTAACGGGTTATCTAGTGCACGTTGTAGCTTGTCGTTAAGGCGCTCTTCTAGTTCTTTCATGGCTGAGTCTTGTGATATTCTAACTCTCTCACGCTGACTCTCAAAGCGTATGTCAGCTGCATCTATCAAGCTACGTATCTTAGTTTCATATTCACGAAGTAACTTATCAACGCTGTCTTCAAGTTCCCTAACCATATCTTCAACACGGTCAGTTTGTTTTTCAATACCAAGGATGTCTTCACGTAATCCATTCTTGATGTCTCTTGTATACTCAACGCTCTCTTCAACCTTGACTGATATACCGGACACCTTGGCATCCATGACCTTCATTTGCTGTTGATAAGCACCAAGGTCTAACCCTGCTATGCCTTCTATCTTTTGGTATAGAACAAAGCCACCATACAGACCCCCTACAATTGTAGATATGAAAGCAAAGATTGCAAACACTGAAGTAATGGTTAACTTAAACCCTCCAGCTTTTATCTGACGATCAGCAAGGCCATCAAGATCTCCTGCTACTTTAGTTAGATCAACCATTAGTTTTCAAAGTCCGTAGAATTGTTTGATTGCATACGTTTCATTTGATCTAGTTCTGCACGAAGGACTTGTACTTCTAATCGCCGCTGTGATAATTCTAATTGAAACAAGTCATCACAGTTTATTCTAGTTCTAGGCTTATCTAGAGGTATAACTATCCGGGCGTATATACCAATGTCTTTACCTTCAGCTACACTGTTCATATTAGTTAGCACCCCTGTAGTACCAAACTCAAGTGTAGTACTACCACCAACAGCGTTTGAACAGTCTAAGTTACCAGCCCGGAACCTATCTGATTGATAGTTCATTGGTGGGCTTGGAAGCTGTAGTGCAAGAGAACTGCTCTCTGCACTGACTGATGTAGCTAAAAAGAATAAGGCAACTGCTAGTCTCATTTATTATCTCCACCAAGCTTTGAGCAGATTCGAGAGGAAACTAGAGTGGTAACATCCTTACTTCTTTTAATCTTAGATGTTGTACATATATACACGGCACGGTTTATGTCCTCACTACGTATATACACATCAAAGTCTTTACGCTGACCATGCTTAACCTTTAGCACTCTATAGGTTGTAGAGAAAGATACGTTAAGCCAATCCTTATCAAACATATCTACTTGATAGTACTCTACATCTGATCTATAATTAAAGAGAGACATCTCTGCTTTAAATATACCTACTACATAAGAGGGTTTTAACTCTGGGTAGGCAGGTGTCATCTCGTGTGCTGATAACGCTGATGCCCAACCTAGAAGTATTAAAGTTATTTTAGTTAGCAATACACTCTGCCTGTACAACGGCTATATATGTACCACCGGGGAATGATTTGTCTACGCCATACACAGCGGTAGAGCTTGTTGAAAACCAAGTGCTGCCAGCAACTGTCAATCCAAAGTCAGTTACGTTGCCATAGACTATTTTGTTAGTATCATACGCAGCCATAGTTGCATCACTAGTTTGGGATACAGAGGAAGAGCCTGTCCACGTAACTGTATCAGTTAGTGAAGGGGAAGAGGAGAACTCTGTAGGGCTTGTTATACGGGCTGTGTAGTAGTCAGCAACCGCTACGTCATAGCGAACAATTGGCAAGACACCACCATCAGCAGGTACAGTAGAAAGTTTAGTAGCTGTAGGGTTTCCGTAGACGCCAGCGTTGTCTGTTTGGATTATGCACTTCGCCTCTACGTTACCATAGATTTGTACATCTGCAAAGGCAGGCAGCGCAAACATAGAAAGAATTAGAACAGGATATTTCATAGTAAACCTCATTGTTTGTATTGCAACTGCATTAGTTCTTCGTGCAATAGTTGTTGTGCTAGATGATTTCTAAACGCCTTTGGGTTGTCAGGTAGCTTTGAATCAGCAAGAGTATTGTTATCTTTGTAAACACCCCCGTTAATGGAGGAGTTGTAGTACATCGCAATGTTAGTCTGTAGATTGATTGCCATAATTAAGTCTGCTTGTCCTTGCGTCTTAAACAAAGTTAAAGCATTATCAGTAGCAGACAATCCCTTTTCAAGGTTAGTCTTTTCTTCTTCGTCTTCTTCATCAACAATGCGATTACCATCACTGTCGTATTTAAATTCTGTATCATTATCTAGTGCTGCCGCAACAGAGTCATCGTCTAGTGCATCGTATACAACGACTTCTACCACAGTCGGAACAGGCTCTACGTATCCGGCGCAACCGGGATTTAATTGAGGATCGTAACATTCATCTACCCTATAACTATAAATTACTGAGGCATTATCTACAGAGCCTTGTCCTTCTACTTCAATTGAACCAGCACCCCAAGCAGCAGAAGGGGTATTGCCAACTGAAAAAGACTTTGTGATTGTATTGCCGGGGAGTCCTGACCAATCATCTGTCTCTCTAAAAATGTAACCCCCACCTTCTGCATTAAGATTACCAACGTGAACCTTCATACTATCTTCTGTATTCTTTATAGTTGTATAACGATATATTAAACCATTAACATCTAGACCCGGCACAGAGGGGAATACAGAACCCATGTCCCAACTCAAGCCTTGTAGGGCAGCATTCCCTGTAGAACCATAAGTGTATGGATTAGAGAAGCATGAGGAAGAAAAGGACACCAAGCACAGCGCCAACGCCAAGCTTTGTTTCATCATCAACATTCATTAACCCCTTTGCTTTACCCTTACCAATTTGTGTAGGAGGTGTATTGGCTTCCATCTCCCATGCAAGTTTAGCTGCATTACCAATGAGGCCATCCTTAGGGCAGGGAGTTCCTGCATTCATCATAGCATCAAAGACTTTCTCATCCTGACACATGACAGACACAGCAGCAACCTTCATGCCCATATCATACATAGTCTTAGCGTTCTTTAGGCGAAGGCAGTTCTCTTCAGTGTAAACCTTGCCCATTGATATACCAAGGATCTGAGTTTGTACTGCACCAGATACACCTATGGTACAAAGATCTCCTGACCCTACACCAAGTTGAGGAGAGATTGCACTGGGAGGTGGGCTACGAACAGTAGTATCCATTGTACCGCTAGAGCTAACAGAAGTATCACTGCGTATTACGCCATCATCTACTTGTGCATAGGCAAAGCTACCTATTAAGATAAATACTAGTAGAGTTAAATAACGAATCACTTTTCAGCCTTTTCTCTCATTGCGTCCACTGCATCTCGAATAGCTTTTATGTTCTCATCAATACGCCCAAGCATTACTGCCTGTAACTGTGCCGTTCTCTCTACCTCATTGATCCTTATCTCATGCCGTGCAATCTCACGAGCGTTAGTCTCAACTGTAGCGTCGAGAGATGACATATACCAAACTAGCCCTACTGTTTGCACAGCAATGGCTAGGATGAATGTAGCGGGTACAGACTTAGACATATGCCAACTCTCTTGCTTCATTAGTTTACAACTTCCGCATCTTCGACTTCCACTGGTGTTTCAAGCGAAGTAGCCAGCCGTGCAACAAAAGCATCACGCCCCACTGTAAGTTGATCCATGTTGAAGCGAGCATTGTCCAGCTTACGACCAAGATCGTTCACATGGTTAAGCAGAACTTTCTGCTCGTCTGTCATGTCTTCAACAAGGTATTCGATGTCGTTGACTGTGATTGGTGTTTTGTCATTTTTAGCCATCACTAAGTCTCCTTTGAGTTAAGCTGCAATCGCAGCGTTTACGGCAGTCATGTCTTCTGTAGTCCAGAAGTCTTTAGCTACCATGAGTGTCAGATGCTCAACATTGCGTGACACTGTGTCAGCCCAATCTGCATCTTCCATGCCCTCTGGTTGACCTGCGTTAATCAAGTCAACTGAGTGGCCCATTGCGGTGTAGTTCTGTGCGATTTCTTCTGTAGTTGGTGTATCAGTCATTAGTTATGCTCCTTCTAGGGCTGTGACTTTAGTTTCTAATGCCTCAATGCGGGTCATGGCTTCTTGCAGTGCCTTGACTGCTTTCATGTAGAGGATGGAGTAGTTGACCTGTTTAGTAACAGTGCCAAGATCATTCATCTCTGCGTCTTGATCTGGGCTTTCATATACAAGACCACCCATGCCAGCGGCTTCAACTTCTTGAGCAATAACACCAAGCATATTAGGTGCGTCAAGACTATCAGCCTTCATGCTGTATTTACGAACGGTTAAGTTCTTAATGTCATCCCACTGTGATGAAGCATCAATGATGTTTTCTTTTAGCTTAACGTCAGAAATAGCACCGTAGCTGTTGTTTGTGTTTACTACGTTACCATTGGAATACACTCTAAATCTCTCAGCGCCTGCGCCAGCTCCCTCCATAAAGTAACGTGTTGTATCATTTGGATCATTTACAAGATTAACTATTATTCCATATTCGGTTGTAGAGGAAGCACTAGACTCAAACCTAGCGGTAACAACATCACCCGTTGTATTTAAAATATCTAATTTATACTCAGGGTCTCGCCCTACACCAAAGTTTCCATTGCTATCAAAAATACCTCTAGGATTACCATCCCCATCCGACAGCACGATGTTGTTGCTTGAGGTGCGGATGTCCAAGCCGCCTTGGTTGCCGTCATAACGACCGAGGATGGTGTTTTTTGTGCCTGTGGAAATATAATAACCAGCCTGTTGCCCTACTGCGGTGTTGTTGCTTCCCGTAGTATTAAAGCGTAAAGCATTGTTACCAACGCCAGTGTTGTTATCACCCGTTGTGTTGTAAAGCAAAGCAACTCTACCAAGGCCGGTGTTGTTATTGGCTGTGGTATTATTAGCAAGGGCGTTATCGCCAAAGGCTGCATTGGACGCACCTGTAGTGTTGTCTTCAAGTGCCTGAAACCCGACTGCCGTGTTTTCAATTCCAATAGTAGTAAGATAAGCCGCTCTATACCCTACAGCCGTGTTGCGGCTTGCGGTGGTGTTAGCTCCTAGTGCATCTCTACCAATAGCCACATTGGATGCACCAGTGGTGTTTGCGTCTAAAGCGCTTTGACCAAATGCGGCGTTGTCATTGGCAGTTGTGTTTGCAGCCAATGCGCTGTCACCCATAGCGGTATTAAAAGAGCCAGTAGTGTTTGCCCCCATAGCGTTGTTGCCCATCGCAATGTTGTTTGCTCCAGTAGTGTTTGCATCCAGTGCTTGGTAGCCAAATGCATTTATAGCTGAACCCGTAGTATTCGCATACCCAGCCTGATACCCAACAGCCGTGTTGTTGGATGCGGTGGTGTTGTAGACTAAAGCCTGATCTCCTACTGCTACGTTGTTGGAGCCAGTTGTGTTGGTGTATAAAGCACCCCCAGCTATAGCCGTGTTGTTTGTGCCTGTGGTGTTGCTATAACCTGCGTTCATTCCAAAGGCATGTATTTCACCAGTAGTATTCGCATACCCAGCCCGATACCCCACCGCAGTGTTGTTGCTGGCGGTGGTGTTGGAACGTAAAGCATCAGAACCAACTGCTGTGTTAGAAGCACCTGTCGTAGTCATATGTCCTGAGTCATTTCCAAAGAAAGAGTTATCATTCCCAGTAGAAATATTATAACCTGAGTTGTACCCCATAATTGTATTTTGAACGGCTGTTGTAGCAAGATAATAAGACTGATAGCCAACAGCCGTGTTACTTCCACCAGTTGTATTATTATATGCTGAACGATAGCCTAAACTGACGTTACTACTGCCCGTAGTATTATCATATAGCGACTGATACCCAACGGCAGTGTTGTTGCTTGCGGTGGTGTTGTAGAGTAGAGATTCGTAGCCACTAGCTACGTTGCTTGCACCTGTGGTGTTGAAGTATAGAGAATTGTAGCCACTAGCTACGTTGCTACCACCTGTGGTGTTGGAGTATAGAGCAGCATAGCCACTAGCTACGTTGCCTGCACCTGTGGTGTTGGAGTATAGAGATTCGTAGCCACTAGCAGTGTTGTTACCACCTGTGGTGTTTAAGTGTAGAGATCGGTAGCCACTAGCTACGTTGTTGGAACCTGTGGTGTTGTAGTAGAGAGATTGGTAGCCACTAGCTACGTTACTACCACCTGTGGTGTTGGAGTATAGAGATCGGAAGCCACTAGCTACGTTGCTACCACCTGTGGTGTTGTTGTATAGAGATTCGTAGCCACTAGCTACGTTGCTACCACCTGTGGTGTTTAAGTGGAGAGAACGGTAGCCAGTAGCTACATTGCTGTCGCCTGTGGTGTTATAGTAGAGAGATTGGTACCCAAATGCCGATATGTGTGTCCCTGTAGTATTACTACGCCCAGCCTGATACCCAACTGCGGTGTTGTTGGAAGCGGTGGTGTTGGAGTATAGAGATTGGAAGCCACTAGCTACGTTGCCTGCACCTGTGGTGTTGGTGTATAGAGATTGGTAGCCACTAGCTACGTTGTAACTTGCTGTGGTGTTGTTGTATAGAGCAGAATAGCCACTAGCTACGTTGCCCGCACCTGTGGTGTTGTAGTATAGAGATTCGTAGCCACTAGCTACGTTGTAACTTGCTGTGGTGTTGGAGTATAGAGAATTGTAGCCACTAGCTACGTTGTTACCACCTGTGGTGTTGGAGCGTAGAGATTCTCGACCACTAGCTACGTTGCCTGCACCTGTGGTGTTGGAGTATAGAGATCGGTAGCTACTAGCTACGTTGTAGGTACCTGTGGTGTTGGAGTATAGAGCATCTTGACCACTAGCTACGTTGTTGGAACCTGTGGTGTTGGAGTATAGAGATTGGTAGCCACTAGCTACGTTGCTACCACCTGTGGTGTTGGAGAATAGAGAATTGTAGCCACTAGCTGTGTTGTAGGTACCTGTGGTGTTGGAGTATAGAGCTTGGTAGCCACTAGCTGTGTTGCCTGCACCTGTGGTGTTGAAGCGTAGAGATAGGTAGCCAAGAGCAACATTCTGATCACCCGTAGTAATAGCAGTACCTGCATTATCGCCCACAACCGTGTTATAATTACCACCCGAAGCTATGGAGTTACCTGCGTTTGCACCAAAGCGGACGTTGGAGGTTCCTAATGTTGGGGTGCTGAGTGAGCCGTCTGAGGCTATGCGGAATCTTTCAACTGAAGTATCAGTGGTTCCACTATCCTTATTTTCCGTATAGAACGATAGATATGAACCATAAGTTGCAACAGACGTGTCGCGCCCAGAGAAAACTTTAGCATGTTCATACCCTGTGCCATCAGGAGTTCCACGATAAATAGTAGCAGTGTCTGTAATAGATATTAAGTCTGTATTGACGGACTGATAAACGCCACCGACGGCAAGCTTATAGGCGGGAGTGGCGTTTCCAATACCAACATTATTAGCACTAACATCAACAAACAGAGTACCGCTGTCAAAGTTAGCATCACCCGCGACAGCCAAAGTACTCGCCATATCTACAGCACCATCAATGTCCACAATGTCTAGGTTGGTTGTACCGTCTACGTCTATGTCGCCTGAGATGTCTAGGGATGCAAAGACAGAGGTGCCTGTTGCTGTAACGGTGCCAGTGATGTCTACGCCTGTGGCGTTTACGTTTAACCGCTGTGTGCCAGCGACTGTCAAACCAACTTCGTCTGCCGCAGGGAAATACAAGCCAGTGTTAAGATCGCCAGTTGTGGTTAAAGACGGTAGTAAATTAGTCCCGTTATCCATTGAGATAACATCATCTACACTAACAACTATATCAGTCCCGCCAGTCGTGTTGCCGTTAGCAAGAATCTCCGCAAGCGTATCAACAGTGCCGACCTGCGCGTCAACATACGCCTTAATAGACTGTTGTGTGGACAAGGCTGTCGCGCTGTCGGAAGCCATGTTGTCTTCGTCGAGGATATTGGTAACAGACACCGCGCCTGTTCCAGAAAGATTG
>Ga0208770_1000103_pt1 | contig 64624 bp, 63 predicted proteins | sample AntAceMetag02UK9_FD_184771 | JGI IMG/M metagenome (GOLD analysis project Ga0208770, IMG submission 184771) | Saline lake microbial communities from Ace Lake, Antarctica - Antarctic Ace Lake Metagenome 02UK9 (SPAdes) (version 2) | ecosystem: Environmental > Aquatic > Non-marine Saline and... | reverse complement strand
CGTTGATGGAGATGGACTACTATGAAACTGCAAAAGCCTACATTATCTATCGGGCTGAGCGAAAGCGTTTGCGGGAACGAGATATCTTCAGTAAGCGGGTAAACCTCAAGCCATACGAGTATCCAGAGCTTGCTGGCTATGTTGATGCCGTTCGACACTCATACTGGATTCATACCGAGTTCAGCTTCACTGGAGACATTAACGACTTCAAGGTAAATATTACTGACGCAGAGCGAAGTGCAATCAAGAAGACCATGTTAGCTATTGCTCAGATTGAGGTTGCGGTGAAATCATTCTGGGGAAACTTGTACAATAAACTACCTAAGCCAGAGATTGGTGCAGTAGGGGATACGTTTGCAGAAAGTGAAGTGCGACACATGGATGCGTATGCACACCTACTTGAAATCCTTGGCCTTAATGAAGAGTTTAAGACCCTTAACTCGGTACCAGAGATTCAGCAACGAATTACCTATCTCGATAAAGTATTGGTTCTTTCAAAGTCCAGTGAAAATAAAGAGTATTCACATTCTATTATGCTCTTTTCATTGTTCATTGAACATGTATCACTGTTCTCACAATTCTTGATCATGATGTCGTTCAACAAGCATAAGAACTTATTCAAGGGGATGAGTAATGCAGTTGAAGCCACCAGTAAGGAAGAACAGATTCATGGTCTATTTGGAACTGATTTAATCAATATCATCCAGGAAGAACATCCTGAATGGTTTGACGGTTCACACCGTGAGATGGTGCGAGCAATGTGTATTGAAGCGTATCAAGCAGAGAGCGGTATTATTGACTGGATCTTTGCAGAGGGAGAGTTGGACTTTATGCCAAAAGCAGAAGTTAATGAGTTCATTAAAAGTCGACTCAATAAAGCACTGCAAGGCATCGGTATGGACCCAGTGTTTACTGTCGATGAAGCTCTGCTAGAGAAAACAGAATGGTTTGACGACGAAGTGATTGCAACCAAGCACGTTGATTTCTTTGACAAACGATCAATCAATTACAACAAACGACAGCAGAGTGTAACCAGTGACGACCTCTTTTAATCACCACAGCGTATAAAAACTAGCATATGAAAAATCGTACAGAGCCTTGGTACTGGCTGAATGACAATAGTAAAGCGTTTCTTGCCCGAGGATACCTGCTTGAAGGGCAGACAACACAAGAGCGTGTTAGATATATGGGAGAAAAGGCAGAAAAGATTCTTGATCGACCGGGATTTGCCGACAAGTTTTATGAATACATGAGTAAGGGATGGATTTCTCTTGCAACCCCAGTATGGGTAAACTTCGGTCTTGAACGAGGATTACCGATTAGTTGTTTTGGTTCATACATTCCAGACGATATGGCGAATATTCTTCATACTCAAGCTGAAGTTGGGATGATGAGTAAGTATGGGGGAGGAACTTCTGGATACTTTGGTGCATTACGAGCTCGTGGAGCAGACATTACAAATAACGGCACCTCTTCTGGACCGGTGCATTTTATGCAGCTGTTTGAGTCACTACTAAGTGTAGTGAGTCAGGGGGCAACTCGTCGAGGAACGTTTGCTGCCTACCTACCTCTTGAACATCCAGATATTCTTGAGTTCCTTGATATTGGAACTGAAGGTAACCCGATTCAAAAGATAAACCATGCCGTAACGGTAACTGATGCCTGGCTGAAGTCTATGGAAGAAGGCGATGAGGAAAAGCGAGCTATCTGGGCAAAGGTGTTGCAGCGACGAGGGGAGATTGGATATCCGTACATCATGTTTGCTGACAATGCGAACAACAATACGGTTGACGTCTATAAAGATAAAGAGCTAAAAATCCACGCGAGTAACGTATGTAGTGAAATCATGCTTCCAAGTAAGGAGGACTGGTCATTTGTATGTTGTATTTCATCAGTAAACCTACTGCATTACGATGAGTGGAAAGATACGGACTTAATTGAGGTGATGATTGGTCTCCTTGATGCGGTCATGACTGAGTTTATCCAGAAGCTGGAAGCGCTGCGTGATTCTGAAGATGACGACAAGAAAAAAGCGTTTGTCTTTATGGAACGAGCCTACAACTTTGCAAAGGAAAACCGAGCGCTTGGCTTGGGGACACTTGGGTACCACTCACTACTACAGTCAAAGATGCTTGCCTACGACAGTATTGAAGCAGGGAAGTTAAATATTGAAATGTTCAAGCATATTCGAGGGCAAGCTGAAGCAGCATCGAAAGCATTGGGTGAACAGTTTGGAGTACCTCCACTACTAGAGGGCTATGACCGTCGCAACACGACTCTTATGGCAATTGCACCAAATACCTCTTCTGCGTTTATTCTCGGGCAGGTATCGCAAGGTATTGAGCCGGTATGGAGTAACTGTTATGTGAAGGATGTTGCGAAACTTAAAGTAACTATCAGAAATCCATTCTTGGAAGAACTTCTAGAAGAAAAGGGAGAAAACAAAAAAGAAGTATGGACGAGTATTCGAGATAACGATGGTTCGGTACAACACCTCGCGTTCTTGTCAGATGAAGAAAAAGAAGTGTTCTGTACCTTTGCCGAACTTGATCAGTCTGTAGTCATCGAACGTGCAGCCGTACGACAGCAGTATATTGACCAAGGTCAGTCACTAAACATTATGGTTCCACCAACGGTGTCACCAAAAGAAATCAACCAGCTCTACATGCAAGCCTGGAAGCAGGGAGTGAAAGCCCTCTACTACCAGCACAGTATGAATGCAGCCCAACAGCTGACACGTCAGAAGATTTGCCGAGCCTGTGAATAGGTTGACCTCCTAAGAGGAAAAGAAAAGCCCTAAGTAGAGATTGTGTATCACGGTATACAATCCCGCTTGGGGTTTTTCTCTATACTGAAGCTATATAGCTTTAATACCAGGTTACTGCGTTAGATGATTCGTTACGCAGAGTTAATAATAGCCACGCAGGTGCGTGGCTATTAGAGGTTTTTGTACACCATGCTATGGGTACTCCTCAGGAAGCATGATGGTAACTATTCTGAAATCAGGAACAACAGAATGTACTGATGACGTAATGCGACGCCATGAGAAATCAAAATAATCATACGTAATGATTACCTGTCCACCAGGGAGCATGAGTGTTGCTATAATTGAGCAATACGGGTGAGTACGCTTTGCCTCATATAGGTCTGATATAGCTTGGTAGAGCATTTTCATCGCAGGATGACCAAGCGCAAGGACTTCACTGGTTATGATTGTATGAGTTTTCGGACAGCCAAGATGAATTTCATTCATGAGTCTTGTGCAGCCTGCCCGGATTGAAGCGTGATATCTTGTATGCATAGGAACACCTCCTTAATTAGAATACCGTATTTTGTACGTAAGTCATATATTTTTGCTATTATATACATCTATGCGGAGTATTTTTTCAATGTTACTTATATCGTCCCTTCTATTTGGAGGGGGGTATTTTTACTATGTGGCCCAAGCCTTGTGCCCGGCACCTTTGGCGTACTCCATTGGTGAAGTGGATGAATCATTTGGCCTTTCGCTTGATGACGTTCGTTTGGCGCTAAGTGACGCCGAGAGTGTATGGGAAGATGCTACTGGTCAAAACTTGTTTATCTACGATGAGACCTCTGCCTTTACGGTGAACTTTGTGTATGACGAACGGCAAGAGTTCACTGACGCGGAAGGGAACTTTAAAGAAAAGCTCGACAACACCCAGAGCGTGAGTGACTCCATAAGTCAGACGTATGGAAAACTTATTGCTGGCTACAATGAATTACAAATAGTGTATAGCGATAATGTAGCGCTGTATGAAAAAAATCTCTTGGCATACAATGAACAAGTCACCGAGTATAACGAGCAAGGAGGTGTGACAGAAGAATTATTTGCAACGCTTGAAGCCCGAAAGGATGCGCTTGATGCTGAACAAGTTTCGCTCAATGTCCTGTCCCAGGAACTAAAGGTAATGGTACAAGAAATCAATAAAATTGGTGACCGTGGTAATGTTCTGGTAGAAACGTATAATAGAGGTGCAGAGGAGTACAATGTTACGTTTGGGGAATCTCGTGAATTTACCCAAGGTACCTACAGTACAAAGAAAAGAATTAATATATATACCTATGCAGATAGTGATGAGCTGCGGCTGGTGCTCGCCCACGAGCTTGGGCATGCACTATCACTTGACCATGTCACCAATGAAGAATCGATTATGTATTTCTTGATCGGGGAACAAGGAAAAGAGTTTGCTCCTACCGAAGAAGATATGGATGAGTTTATTCGCGTGTGTAGCAAGAAGAGTTTTTGGGATACAATACAAGGAAGTTTATTTAGAGAATAAGTATATAAAGTATGGAGTTAAACACATTTTTTAGTAAAGGATATGTACAGGTGCTGGCATCATTTGTCCTGATAGGAGCAGTTGCTGCGCTAGCGTCGTACACCCAGCTTACACTCAAAGAAGCCCGGGGCGTATTTACTGGCGAGGTGACTATTTCAGTTTCTGGGGAAGGGGAAGTGTTGGCTGTGCCAGACATTGGTCAGTTTTCATTTACCGTCCGAGCTGAGGGAGTAGATGCCGTTGTAGCGCAGGAAAATTCAGCTGAAGCGACTAACGCAATTCTGGCTTATTTAGATACAGCAGGAGTGGATGAGAGCGATGTGAAGACAGAAAACTATAACCTTAACCCAAGGTACAGGTATGAAGAGCGCATCTGTGTGTCTGGTGTATATTGCCCTCCAGGTGAACGGATAATCGATGGATACCAAGTGTCACAAACTGTGTCGGTAAAAATTCGAGACCTTGATACCGCTGGAGCACTTATTTCTGGTGCAGGCGAGCGTGGAGCAACCAATATCTCAAGCCTTCAGTTTACTATTGACGACGAGTCTGTAGTACAAGCAGAAGCTCGAGCAAAAGCAATTGTTGATGCGAAAGAAAAGGCAGAAGTATTAGCGTCTGACTTAGGGATGCAGCTAGATCGTATTATTGGCTTTAGTGAAGGGGGAGGCAATACGTACGCAATGATGGAGCGAGCAACTATGGCCATGGATGGAGGCGGTGGATTTGATCAAAAGGCAATCTCACCATCATTGCCCGTAGGAGAAAATGAGGTGCGGAGCATGGTGACCATTACCTATCAGCTAAAGTAACTACACACAGCAGAAAAACACCCCACCACAGGGGTGTTTTTTGCTATTGATTTTCTTGAAAAGAAGAGTACAATATACTGCATAACCGCCTGAGAGGGCTTTTATTTTTACCCGCATTTCAAATAAAATTAGTATGAGTCGAATTGGAAACTATGTACGTGATACTGCTGCAGAAATGAAGCATGTGACGTGGCCAACCCAAACCCAGGCATTTGTCTATACAGCTCTTGTGATTGGTATTTCAGGGATTGTAGCAGTGTATCTAGGTGCAGTTGACTACCTCTTCACACAACTCCTTAACATTGTTGTAGGATAATTATTCGTATTTAACATATAGTATGGCAAAACAACACATAAGCGGTGAACGTCACTGGTACGTAATCCACACCTATTCTGGATACGAAAACGCAGTAGCGCGTAACCTAAGACAGCGTATCGATTCACTTGGTATGCAAGAACAGATTTTTGACGTAGTCGTTCCAACTGAAACGAAGGTACGCGTAAAGGGAGGGAAGCGTGTCACTGAAGAAGAGAAGATGTACCCTGGGTATGTATTGGTAGAAATGATTGTGAACGATGAATCATGGTATATCGTACGTAACACACCACGAGTTACTGGATTCGTTGGTAGTGGAACCCAACCAGTACCACTTGCTCCACATGAGTATCAAGCACTCTTGAAAATGATGGAAAATGAGACCGTAAAGCACAAGGTGGACTTTGCACCAGATGACATCGTAATGATTACTGATGGTCCATTTAAGGAGCTAGAAGGGAAGGTAGGGGAAGTAGACGAGACAACCGGAAAGGTAAAGGTGTTGGTGTCTATGTTTGGTAGAGAAACGCCAGTGGAACTCGACTTTCTTCAAATCGCAAAAGTTTAAAATCACTCCATCTGCGGTGTTGCTGCACGAAAAAATATTTTCAACGTACCACCAAGTACGCCTCAACTATTTTTTCGCTGGCGCCTTGCATCTGAAGTAATTTTAAACTTTTGCCAACATTGCTAAAATCCATAGCTTCGTATCTCAGGCAATCTTGAAAGTTCTAAGTTTTGGGTGTGTTGGTGTCTGCATTCTGTAATGACGGCGGGCATCCATTGCCAAAACAACAATTATTCTGTACTATGCTCCTGCTTCTACCGCATGGAAGGTGACTATGGATTACTGACATGCAAGCCGAGGTTATCGGCAATATTTTATAACCAATAATTTAAACAAAAAACATGGCAAAAGCTATATTAAAAAAGATTAAAGTACAGGCAGTTGGTGGTAAGGCTACTCCAGCACCACCATTAGGACCGGTACTTGGACAGGCTGGTGTTGCAATCGGTGAATTTGTAAACCAGTTCAACGACAAGACAAAAGACCGAATGGGTGAAATTGTACCGGTAGTTATCTACGTGTACGATGACCGATCATTCTCTTTTGAGTGTAAGACTACTCCAGCATCACGAATGATTCTGAAGGCAATCGGTAAAGACAAAGGGTCTGGAAAGAACACTGCAACCAAAATTGGAAAAATCACTAAAGCACAGATTCGAGAGATTTCTGAAGCGAAAATGGTTGATCTCAACGCAGCATCTCTAGAAGCCGCAGACAAAATCATCGAAGGAACATGCCGAAGCATGGGCGTTGAACTGGCTTAAGCCAGTTCAACGGTGGTTGCCTAGCATTTGCTTAAGCAAATGGTGACAACCTGTACAGTTCCTGTAAGGAATAAGGAACTTGAGATACTTAACTAAGTTTCTTAAGCCAGTTCAACGGTGGTTGCCTAGCATTTGCTTAAGCAAATGGTGACAACCTGTACAGTTCCTGTAAACAAGTTTTCTTTCACTACATTCACGATTTATAAAAGTAAACTTTTGTAAAGTCATTCATTTGTAAAAGTAAGAAATAAGGAGGCCTAGCTAATCACTAAGCTGATACAGCTAAGCCAACTATCCTTACCTGATATTTCTTTAGAAATATCGACTCTCAATTGAATCAACAAAAAGAACGTAGTCAGCCACGGCTGGCTACGTTCTTTTTAGATATACAGAGTGTCTATTCAGATGATGCATAAATTTTATATATAGTCTGGTTTTGCGACGTAATAGTGCATCGCATTGACATAAGGCCTTCTTTTTTGGTATAATTGAAGCTTAAGTTCCTTAGTAGTGGAGATATCCCTTGAAACAACTGTCCTTAAATACAGGAAAATCAGCTTTTAAAAGGCATGCGTGTGTTGATGAATTCATTGAAGCACAACGTCTCAGGACACCACATTGTTCGCACGGTGTCGCCTTGCTGGTTCTAAACCCGGCAGCTGATATGGTTGGCACAGTACTGCCCTCGTCGGCCGTGAGAAACAATGCATCTCATGTGCGTGTCCCTCCACAATTACGCATGACAGAAGGTAAGCTTCGGAAGGTCTTTCGTTGGTGGACAGCAGGTTCAGACATTACTGTTCATGGTGTGGCGACCGTCATGGCGCGTGAAATTCTTAATTTGCACATCAAGGGCGACCGGTTTGATATGTATTGTGATGGTCACGATGCAATGGCTCGCAATCAATTGTTGTACCTAGGTACGACACGTGGTAATGGCCATCAAGCGGGAAAGTGTAATGCGTATTCAAAGCATTATCACTGGGTAGGCATTCGGATTGATCGGCAAAAGGCTGTGTTCAGGAAAGATTCACCTGTCTATACTGATCCAGCCTGGTTCTCTCCGAACCATTTACTTTCGCTGGGTGGGTCTCTGGCAATGTCAGCACGGAAGCAAGAAATGATGCAAGACGCCATCAGTGCGTATGCTCAAATTACTGGCGATCATAACAAGCTTGCTCGTGCGGTGCACAGCAGAAAAGAAGCTGCATAAGTAGTGAAAAGCGCCCCGCAATTGCGGGGCGTGCTTTTTTATTTGAACCTTTTATGGGCTGTGCTACTATCATTCCACTATGCAATACATCCCAGTTAAAACTCGAATCCTGAATCCGCCACAAGACGATATTTTTCCGGTACTTGATGAGTATCTTACAGACGTTCAAGAGGGGGATGTGATTCTGGTCTCGTCGAAGATAGTCGCTATTAGCGAAGGACGGACGGTTCGTCATGGTACGGTAGATAAAGCAGAACTGGTTGCGTCTGAGGCTGATTTGCTGGTACCTCGTTCATATTGGCCATCGCCACTTACCGTCACCCGCAGTGCCTTTATTGGAACCTCAGGTATAGATGAGAGTAACTCAGGTGAGTACTTAGTGCTACTGCCAGAAGATTCATTTGCCAGTGCGAAGCAAATTCACACGTACCTGCTGACACGCTTTTCTCTAAAAAATGTTGGGGTCGTGATTACCGATAGTCACTCACAGCCGTTGCGACGAGGTGCAATAGGTATTTCTGTTGGGTTCTGGGGGTTTGAACCAGTGGTTGATCATATTGGGAAAAAGGATTTGTTTGGAAGAGAAATTAAGATTGAACAGTCAAACCTCGTGGATGGCCTGGCTGCAGGCGCAACGGTAGTAATGGGGGAGGTTGCAGAGTGTCAGCCAGTGGTAATTGCACGAGGCGTACCAGAACTTACCTTTACCCAAGAGAATAAAAAGTCTGTAGTGTATGTGCCCTTTGAAGATGATACCTTCCGGGTTCTGTACGAGAAGTATTTATAATAAAAATGGGCGGATCGTAGTACGATCCGCCCATTTTTATGGAGACTGCGTAATTATCGCAGTGAGTCGCAGACTATTTTAGCCACTCTCACCGCTTCCTCGCGATGTGCTCGGGCTCTGAGTCTGTACAGGTTCGCATATAGGTCGTTCCGGGTCAAAACAGTATGAAGCTGATTTGCTTTGCCAATACTGTGTTGGAGTTCTTCGTGTCCCGTCGCCAGTAGGTCAGGTGCGAATGATGCATCACCTTCGTAGGCGGCATCAAACATCCCGTTGACAAACAATTCAAATTCATCCGAACCACGCTTCATAGCGTTGCCTTGGTGGTCGTAGAGGCTTCTGTCGTGTGACCAGTCTATTCCTTGTCCAGCCTGTTGAGCTTCCTTTCCGAAGAGTACCCGAACACGTTTTTGTTGTGCAGGGTCTGCAAATTTCATTGCTTGCAAACCGCCTTCAATGGAATAATGTTCTTCACCTTCGTACCAAAAGTGGCGCTTGGTAAGATTACTTAAACGAGCCCATGCTGGGTCCTCTGAGTTACTAATGATTTCAGACATACCGCCCTCCTTCCTGTGCCTACTATGCCTGCGTTTATGCCAGAATGCAATACAAAAGGACTATGGTTTATACTCATAGTCCTTTTGTATTTGTATTTGTGTGGGTTTATTTTCGTGTATAGTCGACCCATTCGTAAATATCATCTTCAAACTCGTGGGAACCGTGTGATTTGTTTTCAATAAAGTCATCTTCAAAGTCAGGGAATTGGTGTGTGCCATGCTTGGAGCTGTTAACTAGTGTTAACATCAGTGTATCTGTTTGATTTAAAAATAATTTATATATTTCTGACCCACCAAAGATAAATATTTTTTCTGAACCACCAGGTGATTTTTTTGCTATATTAAGTGCTTCATCAGCAGAGTGAGCAACTTCACAACCATTTGCCATGTAAGTTTGATTGTTTGTCATTACTATATTAGTTCTATTTGGTAAGGCTCTACCAATTGAATCATGAGTCACTCTACCCATTATTAAAGGATAACCCAAGGTTTCTTCCTTGACTCGCTTTAGGTCTTTAGGGTTAGTCCAGAGTAATTTTTCCTCATGACAAATATTCTTGGTTTCTTTACCAAGTGCAGCAATAGCAATAATCTCAGGTTTATTCATATACAGTATTATGACCTTATTCTACACGTGTTTGACATCGGAAATACATTAAGATTTAAAAATTGTGGAAACTCTCAGAATTCTGAACAGGCTTTGTCTGTCCTAGTATTTAAAGTATACTACGTTACATAAATAAAACATATGGCGATTAATACAGGAATTTTCGGAGACAAGACTAGTTTTGAGGAACGATACATACATGACCATACTAAGCTCGAAGAGCTTGTAGGGTACTGGAAAAATTTAGGTTTAAAAATTGTGCTTACCTCAGGAACATTTGATATGTTCCACATAGGACATGCACAGTACCTAGAAAAGGCGAAAGAGCTTGGAGATATTTTGATTGTGGGAGTTGATAGCGATGAAAAAGTGAAAGCACGGAAAGGACCAGACCGGCCCGTAGTGCCTGAAAACGAACGAGTGCTCATACTTGCACACATGCGCCATGCTGATGTGATTACGCTAAAGCATAGTAGCGATGGGGGTAATAACCTCATCAGAATTGTTTCGCCTGACATTTTGGTTGTATCAAAGTCCACCAAGCACAAAGAAGGTGAGGTAGACAGCAAAGCCCAGTACTGTGGAAAGATTGTTCTGCTTGAGCCTCAGTCAGAAACAAGCACTAGTGCGAAGCTTCGCCTCATTCAGATTAAGAAATAAACTATCATGACAAAGAAAGTTGCTATTGCGTACATTCCCGTTTTACACAAAGGGTATTTAGATTTTCTAAGTGAGCTTTCGACGCAGGGTGTACAAGAACTTTTTTTGATAGGAGATGCTATTTTAGAGGCGCACGATGAGCTTGATTACATCAACCGAAAAGATAGACTTCGAGCCCTGCCGATAGCAACCGTAATTACTACACTCTCGGCAGTAACTGAACTCACTGTTGCTGAACTAAGTCCAGAAATGATTACAGAGATACAGGGTGGAGAAGTTTCTATTGTGACCCCACGTGAGGATATTGGAGAAGTTATTGTCCAAGCGTATTTTAAAGATATTGAGACGGAGTATAAAAATGTGTTTATCCGCCGGAATAATCACATGCTTCGTGATGAAAAAATGCCTGACACCCATAAGGTAGTTAGTATGAATGAATTTACAACCAAGCTTTGGGCAGACGTCTTAGCTGAGTCTCAAAAGAGCGCTGATTGGTATAGGCAAGTAGGTGCTGCCTTAGTGAAGGATGGGGAAGTGGTGTACGTGACTCATAATGAACACATGCCTGAGGAGCAGACGCCAAACATTGAAGGAGATGCCCGCACGCTCTTTAAAAGAGGTATACGACTTGAGTATTCAACTGCAGCTCATGCTGAGGTGGTGGCCATAGGGTCGGCCGCAAAACATGGTGTGGTGACCAATGGAGCTGAGCTCTACATGACAGATTTTCCGTGTCCGTACTGCGCCCGTTTGATTGTTAGTGCCGGGATTACAAAAGTGTATTTCCTCCGAGGATACGCAGTATTAGAAGGGGACGAATTTCTGAAAGGAGCTGGAGTAGAAGTGATTCGAGTAGAGGGTTCAAAATAGTGAGTATAAGAGAAAAGTATAGATAAAATTCAGGCGCAGCGGGTGTTACCGCTACGCCTGTTTTAATGTTTGGAATTAATTCAATTGATACTGTTCCGCGAACGTAGCAGCGCGACCTTGGTTTTGGGCACGCTCACCTGGGTCTTTGTAAACTGGGATTCGAATCTCAACTTTCTTTCCTTCCTTGCGTAGATGTGCTGAGGTCTGTTCCACCAGTTGCTGGATTACTTCTGGGTCAGGTTCAAAAATGTTGCAGTGTAAGTGAGGGACAGTTCCTGCATTTAGACGCATGTCACCTTCCCGAGTGTGGGAGAGTCCCCCTTGGTAACCTAGTTCCCTGCGAACGAACTGTTGACCGTGATGCATACTTACGGCTTGCTCGTCATTTAAGTCGGCGGCGAAACGTACGTGCTGTTTTGGGACAACCAGTACATGTAGCTTCAAGGTGTTACGAAGATAATCTTCGGGTACCTTCCAGACCATTGTGTGCTCATCCTCCCAGAGAACTTTGTTAAAAGTTCGATCTATCTGGCAAAATGAGCACGCTGCTATCTCGAAACCTCCACGCATCTTATCGTATTGCTTTTGTGTTCGGCACCCTTCTAGACAAAATAGTTCCTCAGGTGTCAGTTGATGGTTGAGAGCATTTGCCATGGTGTCCTCCAGACGTTGGCGTTTCGTTATTCTTCTAGGGCTATAGTGCTACAAAAGAACCAGAAGTGCAACATAAAATAGCGAAGGCAGAGCCTCCGCTATTTTATATAATTATGCCAGAACTTAACTTTTATTTTTATATCCAAGCTTCACCTTCAGCCCTTCAGTTTCTTCAGACTTCTTCTGCCCAACAACGAGGTGGGCATGGAGATGTTCTACGCTACTGCCATTGTATCCACCCTCACCAAACCGCATAAATAAACCTCCTCCAGGTATTTTATGTTCTGTGATGACATCCTGCACGAGTTTGAAAAGTTCAGCCCCTTCCTCGGGAGTCATGTCTGAAGGTGAGTTGGTGTGACTTGGTTTATAGACAAACAGGAAGTGATGCTCTGTTCCTTCGTACGGGCTCATGTTGGTGGTCACAAACCAGGTATCAGTTTCTTTAAGAATTGGTTTTGGATGGTATTTCTTAAAATGCTCAGCACAAAAAGGACAGACACCATCCTCTTCAATCTGTTGCATCAGAACTTTTTGTTCTTCCGTTCGAGCTTCATTGTGGTCCATGCCTGCTTTTGAAAAACCAGTCATACGCTTAGATTGCTACTGGGATATTTTTAACAGATGCGCCTGACTCATAGTCATCACCAAGCTCAAAGTCTTCTACCCGGAACTCGAAGAGGTCCTTAGTTGGATTCTTAAGTGTCATAGTAGGGAAGCGATGGGTTTCTCGCTTGATGATTTCTTCTACTGCAGGGATTTGGTCTACATAGATGTGCGCATCAGAAATAGTATGAATATATTCTCCTGCTTCATAGCCAGTTACTTGCGCCAGCATCAGAGTAAGTGCTGCGTACTGCATCATGTTTGAAGGGACGCCAATCGGTACATCACCAGAACGTTGGTACATGTGCAAATAGAGCTTGTTGTTTAGAATACGGATATGTAACCATCCATGACAAGGGCACACTACTACCTTCTGTTGTTTTCCTTCACCACGAATAGTGTACTGCGGAATCCATGGAGAAATGAAGTGGGTTTTTAAGTGTGGTTTGAAAGCAATCTGTTCAACAATATTTTTGAACTGGTTGTATGATTCTCCTTCAGCGGTAGGGAAATCATGGAAGGCTGCACCATACGAACCAGGTCCAAGGTCGCCAGCTTCAAGACCACGCTTAGCGCATTTTTCTGGTGTGACAAAGTTCTTCCAGAACTTACACCCGTATGACTCAAGTTCTTCTTGCGTTCTTGCACCGTTCATAAAACCAATAATTTCTCCAACTGCTTGTTTCCAAAAACCTTTTACACTTCGTTCCGTTATCATCGGAAAGCCATTGGATAGGTCGAAACGCATTGGTGTAGCACCAAAAAGGGTGATGCAATCAGTTCCGTCAGGGTTCTCAGCTGTGGTACCAGCTTGGCTTTTAGAGCGGATACCTTTTTCAAGAATTTCTGCTAATAAATTTTTATACTGTTCGTCTGGGGTACGACTACTGTATGGTTTCATTATCATATAGACCTTATGATACTAGGTTTGTAAATAAAGTGAAATCGTATTCTGGTGTTAGACTATAGGTATATGCAATTGCAAGTACAGTTACTTCATGCCGATGCAAAGATTCCCACGTTTGCTCATGATTCAGACGCAGGGATGGACCTTTTTTCTGTAGAAGAGGTGGTTGTCGCTCCGGGACAGCGAGTGCAAATCCCTACTGGTGTGGCTCTGGCCATTCCTGAAGGGTATGTAGGTCTTATATGGGATAAGAGTGGTATATCCCATACAGCTGGATTAAAAACGCTTGGTGGCGTAGTTGATGCTGGATATCGAGGAGAAATTGTTGTTGGCCTTCTCAATACCAGTGACACGGCACACACCTTTCACGTAGGGGACAAGCTGGCACAGGTGCTTATCCAGAAGAGAGAACAGCCAGAAGTACTTGAAGTTGCTACACTAGATGCAACCAAACGGGGGGAAGGTGCATTTGGCAGCACTGGTACGTAATCACCATATTCGATGAAAAAAGCCCAACTAATTATTATCGACGGAGGAGACAACGCTGGCAAAGCGACCCAGGTTGATTTGTTGATGCGACGATTAGTTAGTCAGGGTCAGTCGGTCAGCAAGATGGACTTTCCTCAGTACCAGCAAAATACATTTGGTCACTTACTGCGCGATTCTCTTGATGGTAAGCATGGTGACTTCATGTCGCTGGACCCCAAGATTGCATCGACGTTATATGCTGCAGATAGGTTTGAATCAAAAAAGGAGTTACTGCAATGGATTGAGGAGGGGAGGATTATTATTTTTGATCGGTATGTAAGTGCAAACATGCTGCACCAAGGTGCGAAGATTGATGATGCAGATGAGCGTGAAGAATTTCTGCAGTGGCTGGACCAAGTTGAGCACGAAATATTTGGCATGCCACGGCCTGATTTGACTATCTATCTTAGTGTTCCACCAGAGAAGAGTGCTGCACTGCTTGAGTACGCAGTTGGTAATGGTACAAAGGCCGCTGATGTTGCAGAGTCTGACAGAAATCACCAAGCAAAAGTTGCAGCCTGTGCAACGTATCTTTCAAACTCACGCGACCAGTGGGTAACAGTTGCCTGTGTGAAAGGAGATGAGATGCGAACGCGTGAAGATATTCATGAGGAGGTGTACAATATTGTCACTAAGTATATATAAGTATGTTGTATGTTTCTGACTACAAACGAAGGAGCGTGGGTAAGTATACATAGCAGAGCTATGAGGATTTAAAAGTTTTTTTTCTAACCAATACAATATGAATGAATATACACACATCAAAGATCAGGACGAAGAAATCTACGCCACACTCGTCGGCGAGGAAGAGCGTGAGAAAAAAGGGATTGAACTAATCCCGAGTGAAAACTATGTATCTATGGCGGTACGCGAAGCGATGGGGTCAGTGTTCACTAACAAGTACTCTGAAGGGTATCCAGGGCGGAGGTATTATGGTGGTCAAGAATTCACTGATGCAATGGAGACTATTGCAATCAATCGAGCAAAGCAGCTCTTTAAAGCAGAATACGCAAACGTCCAGCCACTTGGTGGGGCAGCTGCAAACGTAGCTATGTATTTTGCGCTCATGGAGCCTGGCGATACCGTATTAGGAATGGACCTTTCTCACGGCGGACACCTTACCCATGGTCATCCAACTACAGCAATCAATAAAGTATTTAACTTTGTACGGTATAAAATGAAGGACGTGGAGACTGGCGAGATAGACTATGATCATTTACGAGAAATGGCACTAGAGCACAAGCCAAAGATTATTCTTGCTGGATTCTCTGCCTACAGCCGGGAGTTGGATTATGCAAAATTTAAAGAAATCGCTGACGAAGTTGGTGCCTACACGGTAGCTGACATTGCACACATTACCGGACTCATCGCTTCTGGAGTACTGAAAAATCCGTTTGATTATGGCTTTGATGTGATGACCATGACTACACACAAGTCACTTCGTGGTCCACGTGGAGGAATGATTGTAGTGCGAGAAAGTGCGGAGCTAGCAAAGAAGATTAATAAAGCGGTCTTCCCAGGTATGCAAGGCGGGCCACACATGCACCAGATTGCAGCCAAGGCAGTTGCATTTAAAGAAGCTCTTGCCCCAGGGTTCAAAGCGTATGCACAGCAGATTCTAAAAAATGCTAAAGCGATGGAGGTAGTATTTAAAGCAGAAGGTGTGCGGCTGATGTGTGGGGGGACTGACAACCACCTTCTACTGGCTGATGTACATAGTTCACTTGGTGTGACTGGACAAGAGGCGGAAGATGTTTTGGATGAAATTGGCATCACACTGAATAAAAACATGATTGCTGATGAACCGCGAACGGCCATGGACCCATCAGGTATTCGCTTTGGTACTCCCGCAATGACTACTCGTGGCATGGGGGAGCAGGAAGCAACGCGTCTGGCAGAGATTATGATTGAGGTCTTACGAGATAAAGATAATGAGGAGCTAAAGTCTACCTTGCAAGCTGAAGTAGAGGCCATGTGTATGTCGTTTCCAGTGCCTAAGAGCTTTTCGTAGAAAGTCAGCACTAGGTAAAAAAGCAAAGGTGTGCCCTGTGGGTACACCTTTGCTTTTTTTTGAAACTACTATATAATAGCCACACTGCTCGATAGGTTTCTTGCCTGTATGAAACCTGCCTCAACAACTTGGGACGTCATCTCTGATGAACCCATGAGGTCCATCGCAGTTGACGTCCCATTTTTTGGACGTTTTTTTAATGCAAACAGGAGTGAGAACAGAAAGCTAATGATAGGTAAAAACGCAAGCAGTGTACCCTACGGGGAACTACTTGCGTTTTTAGGAAACTGCTATATACTCCTACCACTGCTCGATGCGGCGTTATGGATTTGGGTGTGCCTACCCTGCATAATCCACTGATACGCCCGCTAGATGGTTTGGGACACGATTGTATAGTCGTGCCTGCCAGTTCGACCAATCGTGTCCTGACCATTTGGTTAGGACTTTTTTTTGCAAAAAGGATTGTAACGACTATTTCAAATATAACCTTGGGTAAATTCCTGAACGGACTAACTTTATCTTATTGCTATGCATAATTTTGCATGCATGCGTAATACTCCTGTACAATACCTATATGCAGGAAGAACACAAAACAGAATCTGTACCGGCACCCCTGCGCACAACACAGCAGTATACTGTGCGCGCTGTGAAGCGTCATTGGATGACGTTGGCATTTGTGTTTGGCTTTTTGTTAGATAATATCACCCTCAATCGGGTGGACCAGCTTTTTGATAACATAGTACTCGCACTGTATGTTGTGTTGGCAATGGTGTCGTTACTACTTCTGTATGGGAGTGCTGCGGAAAAAATTGGTGGAAAGATTGGTGACCTTGCGCGCAGGTACTCACCTTTATTGGTGCAGTTCTCATTTGGGGGATTGCTATCAGGGATGCTCATTTTTTATGGACGGAGTGGTTCTTGGTCACAGGCGTGGCCATTCATGCTCATCATCCTCCTGGCTATCTATGGGAATGAAACTATTCGTGATCGTACCTCACGACTGATTTACAACTTGGCTATTTTGTTTATAGGCCTCTTTTTATACACAATATTGGTAATCCCGGTATTTACCGGACTCATGGGGCCGTGGATTTTTGTAGGTAGTGGTTTACTGGCACTCTTTATTATGTATTGGTTCATACAGGTGCTACATAAAGTAGTTCCCCGATTCATCACTATACACATGCGGTCAATTGTCTTTACCATTGGGGCAATTTTTGTAAGTTTCAATTTTCTCTATTTCGCCAATATCATCCCACCCATCCCATTGTCACTAAAAGATGTTGGTATTTACCATAGTGTGATGCGTTTTGAGAATGGAGATTATCAAGTTAAGTACGAAGAAGGAAGATGGTTTGAACCATTCAAAAATTCAAATGATACGTATCATGCAGTTCCCGGGGATAGTATCTTCTGCTTTGCGCAGGTGTTTGCTCCAACAAAACTTACTACCGATATCTATCACGCGTGGGAGTATTATGATGAGGATACAGAAGAGTGGGTAGGGCATTCTCGGATATCCTACAGTATTGCTGGTGGACGTGGTAAAGGTTTCCGTGGGTATACACTCATCACGAATTACACAGACGGGAAGTGGCGATGCTCAGTTGAGACAGGGCGGGGACAGATACTTGGACGGGAAGTATTTGAGATAGATTCACAAAACCCTCCAAGAGCACTAGAGACACGAGTTGATTAACCCCTGGGGTCTTGTAATTAACACATTTCACGAACTGTATTTAGTTACAAGACTCCTGGAAGTGGCAATTATAAGGTATTTTGGTATAGTTTGAGCAATATGCAAGACACAATCAGACAGGCAGTTATAGAAGCACTAGCAGAACTTGGTATCACTGAGGTGGATTTTGTAGTAGAGCATCCGGCTGACCTTTTGCATGGTGATTATGCCTGCAACGTCGCTATGGCTGCAGCTAAGGAGCTTGGAAAAAATCCCCGAGAGTTGGCTGAAGCGATTGTAGAAAAACTAGTAGGAACCATAGAGAGTGTAGACAAGATGGATGTCGCTGGTCCTGGGTTTATTAACTTTCACCTGACACGCAATTTCTTCACCGGAGAAATTGTACGAGCTACACAGCTTGGTGAACACTGGGGGAAGAATGAGTTGCTCAAAGGAAAGAAAGTATTGGTGGAGTACACTGACCCAAATCCATTTAAAGAGCTTCATATTGGGCACTTATTTACAAACTCAGTAGGGGAATCTATTTCTCGCCTGGTTGAATTTTCTGGAGCTGACACTAAACGACTGTGTTATCAGGGTGATGTAGGGATGCACGTAGCTAACGCTATGTGGGGCATGCAAAAACTCGGCATGACTACTGCTGATGGCTTTACCGCGCGTGACTTAGGTGCCGCATATGCAGCAGGTGCTACTGCGTATAAAGAAGATGCGTCTGCACAAGAAGAAATTAAAGTTTTAAATAAAAAAATATACGAACGGACTGATGAAGAGATGAATGAATTGTATGATGCTGGCCGGGCAGTGTCATTAGAATACTTTGAATCGATATATACAATTGTAGGGACACATTTTGATGCATATTTCTTTGAGAGTGAAGCTGGTCCCAAAGGGAAGGAGTTAGTAGAGAATAATTCTGATGTGTTTACAGAAAGTAACGGAGCACGCATCTTTGATGGTGAAGCACATGGTTTGCACACACGGGTGTTTGTGAACTCAGAGGGGTTACCTACTTATGAAGCCAAAGAGCTGGCATTGGCAAAGATGAAAGAGGACCGTCTTGGAGTGTATGATCTTTCAATTATTTCTACTTCCAATGAAATCACTGAGTACTTTAAGGTACTTAAAAAAGCCATGAGCTTTGTGTATCCTGAGCTTGAGAAAAAGACTGAACACATTGGACACGGTACAGTGCGACTCACATCAGGGAAAATGTCTTCTCGAACTGGAGATATTATTCCAGCCTTGGATTTTATTGATGAAATTGCAGCAGTGGCTCATGAGCGCCTCGAAGCATCCAATGAAGATAATCCTACCCTAGCGGTGGATATTGCTATGGGGGCAATTAAGTACGCAACGCTTAAGGGAAATATCCTCCATGACACTATTTTTGATAAGGAGCAGGCACTTTCTTTTGAGGGTGCGTCTGGACCATACCTTCAGTACACACATGCCCGTATTCATTCAGTACTTAGCAAAGCGGCAGAGGCAGGGATTGTATCTTCTAGTGTCAACGCCCCAGAAGAGTCATACGAAATTGAAAAGATACTCTACCGCTTTGAAGAAGTAGTGCAAGAGGCAGTCATCGAACGCGCTCCGCACAAAGTAGCGACATTTTTAATTGAACTTGCAGGTCTCTATAATTCCTTCTACGCCCAAGAAAAAATTGCCGACCCCACTGACGAATGTGCCCCCTACAAAGCAGCTCTCTCACAAGCTGTCGCACAAACACTAAAAAATGGACTCTGGGTACTAGGTATCAAAGCACCAGAACGAATGTAAAATGAAAAAAGAAGTGTAACGACTATTTTGAATTTTGATCCCGATTCGTTCTGCCCTTGGGCGAATCGCTGGACATGATGAAAAAAGAAGTGTAACGACTATTTTGAATTTTGATCCCGATTCGTTCTGCCTTACAGGCACTGTTCAGGTTGTCGCTATTGCAAAATAGCAGGCAACCCCTTGCAAAGTGATGTTGAATCACTTTTCACCCTTAGGTGAATCGCTGGACATGATGAAAAAAGAAGTGTAACGACTATTAGCGCCCAATTTTTAATGACTGGAAGGAATATAAAAATGGAAGTACTCCTGGGGTGAATAGTAACTCCAGTCATATCTGCCTGAGACGTGAATATTTGCTATATTTTAAATACGTGCCATGATAGCAAAACCTCAAGAAGGAAGAAGAAGATGACTTTATCTGTTTTATGTAAACTTTACGGCATCTTGTGTAAGCCTTGGCGAGCTCAGCAGCGTTACATAGGTGTAAACCTAAGAGCATTGCTCCAGCCGCATGGTTGGACTGATGATGAGCGTTCTGACAGGAGTAAGGAGTATAAAAGTCTGATCAAATTAAATAGGGAGCAATGAGATGAGTGAAGGTATCTCTCTCGCAGAGTTATCTGCAGGAGCTGCAGCATTCTTTGTATGGCTGATGTTTTGTAGAGAGTTCTATAGTATGGAAGCCAGTGACGATAGAGAGTCGTTTATTCTCTTTTGTTTACTGGCTGGGCTTCTAGCCAGCGTATATACGTTGTGGTACCTGGGGCACCAAGGCCTGATGGCGGTTGTGCCGTGGATTTGGTGCTGCTTTGCTCTGGTGGTATTTTCTAATGCTAGAAAGAGAAAAAGGGGTGTTCACTAACCAATGGGGTCGTCAGCGATGGCGACCTCACTGGTGGGCCGTAGAATACTACGGTCTTTTATTGTACCTGCTTGCATATTTACCCAACTGCGGTATCTTCATCTATGGACCACGACAGGCGTGGAGAAAAATGTGAGGTTAAAATGGCCCGGAACAATCCAAGACTTTATCTAGAGCTGAAGACTGGAAGTGTCCCAGCTCAACAATTTCGAAAAGCGGTTAACACTCCACTTGATGAGCAGGCCACTTTCTTCAAAAAGGAAATTCGTCACTTTCTGAGCGAAACAAATGTGCCAAGTGGACACAAAAAGACCACGGCTGATCATTCGATCACAGCAAAATTTTCAGTCCGGAATGTGGGGGAAACAGCTTCGGTGGTAATTCGTGCAGCATACCTCGAGCGTGACCTTAAAGAAATCATGGATGCTCACACTGCATTCGTTGCGCCCATGCAGACAGTTCCAAAGCCTCCAACCCCAGCAAAGGAAGCTGGTGCGTTGGGTGCTCCGTGATGCAATCATGGCGGTACATTCTTTTTGACCCAAAGTTCATCTATCTCTTGCCGTGGCAGAGGTCCCTGTTCATACAGTGGAAAGCAATGAACTAGCAGTATTAGAGACTGCATAAGAACACAAGGCGGCGCCAGCTGGTGCCGTTTTTACCTTTTCAAACGATATATGCGTGGTACTATGCATAGGCACAGCTGATTTGGTCAGCTGGGCCAACGAGCCTGATACGTTTGTTGATTACTATGTCTGATATACATAAGAAGCACTATGAATACAAAAAATACACCGGTCACCCCGGTAGAAAAAAGTGACGTTGCGTTGCGGGAAGAAGCGATACTTTCGTTTTGGAAAGAACACGACATTTTTAATAAAAGTTTAGAGCAGGAATCACCCAATGGTGAATTCGTATTTTACGATGGTCCTCCGTTTGCAACTGGGTTGCCACACTACGGGCACATTCTGGCTGGAACTATCAAGGATGCTATTCCTCGATTTTGGACCATGAATGGATATCACGTACCACGTAAGTGGGGGTGGGACTGTCATGGTCTACCCGTAGAAAACCTGATTGAAAAGAAACTCGGTTTGGGAACAAAGCGAGATATTGAAGAGCACGGGGTTAAGAACTTTAACGAAGCGGCTCGGGACACGGTCATGGAGTATGCCGATGACTGGCGAAAGATTATCCCTCGTATGGGGCGATGGGCTGACATGGAAGACGACTATAAAACCATGGATGCAAGCTATACCGAAAGTGTCTGGTGGGTATTTTCTCAGTTGCATAAAAAAGGTTTAGTGTACGAAGGATTTAAGTCTATGCACTTGTGCCCACGATGTGGGACAACTCTGTCAAACTTTGAAGTGAACCAAGGATACAAAGATATTAAAGATATTGCGGTGACGGTAAAGCTCCCACTACTTGATGAAGCGGGCGTGGTAACCGACACCTCTCTTTTAGTGTGGACTACTACACCATGGACACTGCCAGGGAACATGGCGGCCGCAGTTCACAATGAAATTGACTATGTGAAATTTAAAGAGGTATCTCTGCCTGGAGTTAGTGACAGGGGTCCTGAAGATGACAAAGTGACTCAGGTTCCTACTTATGATTCAAGTAAAGGAAAAGACATGTATATAATGGCAAAAGAACGTTTCAATGTTACGTTTGGATTACAGCCAGAGTACGAAATCGTAGAAGAGTTCAATGGTTCAGCACTTGTTGGTGCAAAGTACGAGCCACCATTTACCTATCACTCAGACAGAGAGTTCGCCGGTAAGGAAAACGCTTGGACCATCTATCATGCAGACTATGTAGAGGTCGGTGAAGAGGGAACAGGTGCAGTCCACCTGGCTCCCGCGTACGGGTCAGACGACATGGCACTGGCCCAAGAGCACGGTGTACCACTAGAGCACCACGTTGATACAACGGGGCACTTTATGGATTTAGTTACTGACTTTGCCGGGCAGTTGGTAAAGCCAAAAGATGACGACGAGTCAGGGGTAATGCACTTGGACGCTGATATTGAAATTGTAAAAGCCCTACAGGCAAACGGAAAGCTCTTTAAGAAAGAAAATATCGTGCATAGCTATCCACACTGTTGGCGTTGCGATACACCACTACTGAACTATGCTACTACCTCGTGGTTTATTGAGGTGACAAAGATTAAAGATGATCTGGTAGCAGAGAATACTAAAGTGAACTGGGTACCAGAACACGTTGGACGCGCTCGTTTTGGGAAGTGGCTTGAAGGAGCTCGAGACTGGGCAGTTAGTCGACAGCGATACTGGGGAGCACCATTACCAATCTGGCGTAATACTGAGACTAAAGAATATAAAGTATTTGGTTCAATTGCACAGATGCAGGAGTTTGTGCCGAAGTCAGGCAACAACTATGTTGTAATGCGCCATGGTGAAAGCGAAAGTAATGTCGCTGGAGTCATTAGTGCAAATATTGAAAACAAAGATGTGGTTACCGACACTGGAGTACAGCAGGTACTGACAGCTACAGAAGAGTTGAAAGACCACAACATCGATTTGATTATTGTGTCGCCATTTATGCGTACCAAGCAAACAGCAGAGCTTGTTCGTGAGCAATTAGGTCTACCAGTAGAGGCAGTGATTGTTGATGACAGGATTCGAGAATTTGACCTGGCAGATGAGTTCGAAGGGAAGCGTTGGCATGATGATTACGCTGCTAACTTTGCTACTTGGGAGGAGCGATTTACTAAAGAGCTTCCTGGTTCAGAAAACCGTCGTGATGTGACAAGGCGAATGGGAGCCTTCTTGTATGAGATTGATAGTACCTATGCAGGAAAGAATATCTTGATTGTGAGTCATGGTGGTCCGATTGCTACCTTGCGAGCGGCTGCAGCTGGCATGAACGCGGAACAAACAAAGGCTGACTATGATAGTGGACGCTACTTTGAAAACGCCCAGTTTCAGGAGTTGGAGTTTACGCCAATGCCACATAACGATAATTATGAGCTCGACTTTCATCGACCGTACATTGATGATGTGGAACTGTGTGAAGCTGGTGTGAAGCTTGAACGGGTACCCGATGTGTTTGACTGCTGGTTTGAGTCTGGGTCTATGCCGTACGGACAGCAGCATTTCTTGGGAGAAGCCAAGGAAGGATTTGATCCCGCATCAGGAAAAGGCTTCCCGGCAAACTTTATTGCAGAAGGCCTCGACCAGACACGTGGCTGGTTCTATTCACTCATTGTCCTAGGCACCGCAATCTTTGGGAAGTCACCGTATAAAAATGTAATTGTAAATGGACTGATTCTGGCTGAGGATGGAAAAAAGATGAGTAAGTCACTACAGAACTATCCAGACCCAATGGAACTGGCTGACCGAGTTGGTATCGATGCAATGCGTTTCTATTTATTATCTTCACCAGTCATTCGGGCTGAAGACTTAGCGTTCTCAGAAAAAGATGTACTTGAAATCCAGCGCAAGAATATTGGCCGACTCAATAACGTACTGACAATGTACGGTATGTTTGCTGATGGTTCAGTAGCAGGTAAAAGTGATTCACCAAACGTACTTGATTGCTGGATTATTGCTCGCCTGCATGAACTGGTGGCTCAAAGCACGGCAGGGTATACAAACTATGAGCTCGACAAAGCTACCCGACCAGTCACTGAATTTATTGATGACCTGTCTGTGTGGTATCTAAGACGTTCACGCGACCGACTAAAAGGAGATGATGCTACAGATGCACAGCTGGCACTTGGTACCCTACGTCATGTACTCTTCACACTTGCACAAGTGATGGCTCCAGTAATGCCGTTCTTTGCCGAACAACTTTTCCAAGGAGTGAAGCATGAGGACGATGCAGAAAGTGTGCACCTCACTGCTTGGCCAGTAGGCGGAGAGATAGACCAGGAAGTACTAGAGCAGATGACTGCTACACGAAGTGTAGTGTCATCGGTGCTTGAGGCACGAGTGAAAGCCCAGGTAAAAGTACGACAACCAATTGCAGAAGTACAAGGTCCAGAACTAAGTACACACATGCAACAGGTTGTACTTGATGAAGTAAATGCCAAGCAGTATGTGACTGCAGATACTGTGTCAATTGATACCGTTATTACTCCCGAGCTACAAGCAGAGGGGGACTCGCGTGACTTTATTCGCGCTGTACAAGACATGCGAAAGAAAGCCGGTCTAGAGGCACATGATGACATTGTATTGACCGTGCAGGCCTCCGATGGAGGGGAAGCAATCATCCAACAGTTTAAGGGAGACATCCAAAAGACTGTTGGTGCAACAGAGATAATCTTCGCTGATGCAGAAGGAGCCGAAGTGCTCGCTGGGGAACACTCGTTCACTGTGCAGATTGATAGGGTATAGACCTGAGTATAATTTATGTCATCCCGACAATACATCACTAAAGCAATAGTCTGTGGGTCAGTGCAAAGTATGACCTCTGATAAGTCGTATCTTCTGTTTACCCAAGAGCTTGGTATGGTGTGGGCACAAGCTCGCAGTGTGCGCATGGAAAAATCAAAACAACGTTGTGCGTTACAAGATTTTTCTATCATACGTGTGTCTTTGGTACAGGGTAGGGCAACGTGGCGTATTGGCAGTGTGGAGGCACTGGCGAACCCATTTCTGGCTGCACGCACCAGAGCAGCCCGAGGAGGAGTGTCGTACCTGGTAAAAAAACTCCGGCAGTACCTCCATGGAGAAACGGCACTCCCACAAATATTTGTTGATTCGGTAGAAGGACTGACTGCATTGGCACAAGAAGATGACATAGCAATGATTGCAGTCTGGCAACAAGTCTTTGAGTGTAGGTTGCTCACTGACCTGGGATATATTAAAGTGACCGATGACATTCGGCCGTTACTTGAAGCACCGTCCATATCAGAAGCTACAGCTGTGTATGATAGTTCGCTCGATGTTGTAGTTACCAAGAGTATTGCGTATGCGTCACAAGTAAGTCACCTCTAAGTGTGCGCTATACTATAGAGAACAAAAGTATTATATGAGTGGAATAAAAGATCAGGATAGAATTAAAGCACTGCGTAAGCGCCTCTATGAGCGTGGGAAGCCAACGGTGCAACGTGAGACACATCGTCTGACCGATACAAAAGAAGAAGTGCATACAGCCTGGGAGGCACCACCAAAACCAAAAACTCCTGCACCTGAATTAGTAGAAGCACCAGAAGAAGATTCATCGTATACTCATACTATGTCACCAAAAAGACAAAAACGAGGATATCGCGTAAAAATACTGCTCGCTGGGCTACTATTCTTTGTGTTAGCAGTGGGTATCTCAAGTGCCGTGCTGCTGTTTGGAAACAAGAGTATTTCCGCAGAGAATATTACTATTGCAGTTACTGGTCCCTTTACTGTGGGTGGAGGTGAAACGTTGCCGCTACAAGTGGGTATTACCAATGCCAACACGGTGGCCATTGAGTCTGCCACTCTGATTGTGGAGTATCCACGTGGTACGCTCTCAGCAACTGATGAACGAACTGAGTTACGAACTGAGTACTTAGCCCTTGATCAAGTTGCGTCGGGAGAAACTATCAACGTTCCATTGCGAGCACTGGTGTTTGGAGAAGAGAATGATGAACAAAATATAAATGTATCCATTGAGTATCGAGTACAGGGTTCTAATGCAACCTTCTTTAAAGAAGCAGACCCATTACGCTTCAAGATTAGCTCGTCACCAGTGACTGTTCGTGTCACCGCATTAAAACAAGTGTCTTCAGGGCAGGAGACTGATATTGAGATAGAAATTACTTCAAATTCACCTACGACGCTATCGGAGATTCTGGTGAAGGCTGAGTATCCACAAGGGTTTGATTTTACTACATCAGAACCGAGTCCATTAAGTGCACAAAATATCTGGCTCATTACAGATCTTGAGCCAGAGGAGTCACAGACTATTACCATTACAGGAATTGTGGTTGGAAAAGAAACGGACGAACACGCTATTAACTTTACCGTTGGTGTACCAAGCGAACGTAACCAGCAGACCCTCGCTTCAGTATTTGCCACTGCCCAAACCCAGTTTTTAATTGAGGAACCGTTCCTTAACATAGACCTAGAAATTGCAGGCCAGTCTGACAGTGTGATTATTATTCAGACCGGCCAAAACTCAGGTGCATCTATTGAGATTGAAAATACCCTAGATGATACCTTGTACGATATTGTGGTTGAGGTGCTATTGGGGGGTAATGCACTCTCAGACCTTGATGTGGGGCCACCAAATGGTTTCTATGACTCATTGAACAATAAAATTATCTGGGATGTGTCAAACGCACCTGATTTGGCTGAGCTAGCTCCAGGCAGGAAAACCCGGTTATCATTTGGTATTGAGCCTTCTGAAGAGACGATGCGAACGCCACAGATTACGATTGATGTGAATGTACGCGCTCGACGTGTTTCTGAGACTGAGGTAGCAGAAACATTGCTTGGTACTGCGCAGAGTGTCCTGAAGGTAGCAAGTGCACCACAGGTGCGAACTGATATTGGATTCAACAACGGTATATTCAGTGACAGGGGGAAAGTACCACCGGTTGCAGAGCAGACCACGACATACACCGTTTCGTTGATGATTGAAAATGGCAGTAACGACATCGCTGAAGCAGTGACTTCAGCAACACTCCCGTCATATGTCACCTGGATGGATCAGACATCCGGCGCAGGCACTATTTCATATGATCCTTCACGCCGTATCGTGACCTGGGAAGCAGGATCAGTTGATGCCAACACCTCATCATTCGCTTCGTTTCAGGTCTCGCTATTGCCGAGTAAGTCACAGATTGGAACCACCCCCACATTGCTTGATGAGCAACGTATGAAAGCAACCGATCTCTTTACTGGTACAGTAGTCCGCAGTACCAACACAGCGATTACTGCGGAGATGTCGCAGGAGGCAGGGCATTCACGCAACAATGGACGAGTTGTCGAATAACGGGCGACCTACTGCGTTATGGGTCCCAGCAACCTCGGTCACCTTACCAACAAGTAAGGCTCCCTCGTTTGCTCTCCCATGCCTTGTATCTCATCCCGTTATTCAACAACTCATGATGAGACTGAGTTATGGAAAACAGGAGTGTACCCACTGGGTACACTCCTGTTCTAATTAGCTCTATGTGCTAAAATCAATACTATTAAACGACTAATACAGCGATAAAACTCAGTATGGAAGAAAAAAAAGATGACAAAATGGAGAAGATTGTATCGCTGTGTAAACGGCGGGGTTTTGTGTTTCAAGGGAGTGATATTTACGGGGGACTAAAAGGTACTTGGGACTTTGGTCCTTTAGGTGTAGCACTTAATAACAACATCAAGCAAGAGTGGTGGAAGATGTTTGTTGATGGTCGGGAAGATATGTATGGCCTAGATGCTGCAATATTAATGAATGAGAAAGTATGGGAGGCTTCAGGACATACTGGTGCTGGTTTTGCAGACCCGATGGTGTTGTGCACCCTGTGTGAAAAAATGCAACGAGCTGACCATGTCCTAAAAGATAATGGTAAAACTGGGGTTGAAGGAATGACAACTGAACAAATTGATGCAAAGTTTGTTTCTGGAGAAGACATTATGTGCCTAAATTGTGGAAAACGAGCCTGGAGTGCGGTAAAAGATTTTAACTTGATGTTTGAGACCCAGGTTGGGGCTGAAGGAAAGCAGAAGTCCTACTTTCGTCCAGAAACAGCCCAAGGAATTTTTGTGAACTTTAAGAATGTTGTGGACTCGATGTCTCCAAAGATGCCGTTTGGTATTGGACAGATAGGGAAGGCGTTCCGTAACGAGATTGCGCCGCGGGAATTCTTGTTTCGGGTTCGTGAGTTTGAACAAATGGAAGTTGAATACTTTGTAAAAGAAGAGAATTGGGAGGCTGAGTATGCAAAGCTGCTTGAAGATATTCGAGCATGGCACAAGCACATAGGTCTGTCTGATGAAAACCTGAAAGAGGTTGAAGTTGAAGGAAATGACCTGGCTCACTACTCAAAGCGAACTATTGATTTCGAGTACAACTATCCCGGCAAAGGGTTTGATGAGCTGGCAGGGTTCGCGTATCGGACTGACCATGACCTTCAGAACCACATGAAAGCAAGTGGTACTTCTATGGAGTACATCGAACCAGATGGTACGCGCTATGTACCACACGTACTTGAGCCATCATTTGGTGTTGGAAGAGCACTCACTGCAGTACTGGCTGAGGCGTATACAGAAGATGAGATGAGTGGAGAGGTACGAACCTACTTAAAGCTTCCCGTACATCTCGCACCATACCGCATCGCAGTCTCACCACTTTTGAAAAATAAAGAGCAACTGGTTGGAAAAGCACGAGAAGTCTTTTCTCTCCTGAAAGTAGAGTTTGGTAACGTTGCTTGGGATGACAACGGAAACGTGGGGAAGCGGTATCGCCGACAGGATGAAATTGGTACGCCATACTGTGTAGTAATTGACTTTGATACCTTAGGAGAAGAAACTCCAGACCTAAAGGACACCGTCACCATCCGTCACCGAGACACCGGTGAGCAAGAACGGGTTGCGATTACAGACTTGATTGAAAAATTGAAATAAACTATGAAAGAAAAAACACCACGATATCTTACAACCACTTTGCCGTATGTAAACGCTGACCCCCATATTGGGTTTGGTTTAGAAATGGTGCAGGCGGATGCCCTGGCACGATACTACCGCTTAATGGGGCATGAGGTGTTTTTCACTACCGGGACTGATGAGCATGGACAGAAGATTGCCCAAAAGGCTGATGATTCCGGACAAGACCGACAGGAGTATGTAGATCATTTTGCTGCCCAGTTCAGCACCCTTAAAAGTGCACTGAATCTTTCCTACGACAACTTTATTCGTACTACCAGCGAAGAGCATAAAAAAGCGGCTCAGCACATCTGGAAACTGTGTGAAGCCAAAGGTGATATTTATAAAAAGCAGTACAAGGGGCTGTATTGCGTGGGTGACGAAATGTACATGAAGGAAAGTGAGCTGGTCGATGGTAAGTGCCCAAACCATCCCAACATGGAGCTACAGGAAATTGAAGAAGAAAATTATTTCTTCAAGCTTTCAAACTACCAGAACTACCTGGAAGAGTACCTAGAGCAAGAAGGAGTTATTGAGCCTGAGTGGCGACGGCAAGAAGCGTTGAACTTTGTCAAAGGAGGACTTGAAGATTTTAGTATTTCTCGGGAAGTATCACGTATGGATTGGGGTATCCCAGTTCCTGGTGATGACGAGCAAGTCATCTATGTATGGTTTGATGCGCTGACCAACTATATCTCGACACTTGGATGGCCCTCCAAACTTTCACAGTCAAAGGACGGTGAAACCAAGGAGGACAAGCCAGCGGAAGATTTATTTGATAAGTTTTGGACTAATGGTGAAGTACTGCAACTAGCAGGGAAGGACCAGATTCGTTTCCAATCCATTATGTGGCAAGCGATGCTTAAATCGGCGGAAGTTAAAGCAACTGATAAAGTCGTGTACCACGGCTTTATTACAAGTGGCGGTCAAAAGATGAGTAAGTCATTAGGGAACGTTATTGCACCAAGTGAACTTGTGGCAAAATACGGAACTGATGCCACGCGATACATCCTTCTCCGCCACGTACATCCATTCGACGACTCTGACCTCACCTGGGAAAAGATGGACGAGTACTACACCGCAAACCTAGTAAATGGCCTAGGTAACCTTACTGCCCGCATCATGAAGATGGCCGAGACACATCTAGAGGAGCCAGTTGTATTGGATTATGCATATGAACATAGTCCAGCTTTGTCTGCATATGCATTCCAGCTAGCTGCTGACAATATCTGGAAGGTTATTGGTGAGATGGATGAATACATCGCTACAAACGAACCATACAGAGTAGTAAAAACTGATGTAGCGCAGGGTCAAGAGATGATTATCGGTTTAGTAAAAGATTTGGTGAAAGTGGCTACTACCCTAGAACCATTTATGCCAGATACCTCAAAAACTATTATCGCTGCAATCCAAGTAAACAAAAAACCAGAGAACCTCTTCGCACGACTTGAAAACTAGACCTCATGAGGTCTCTCATGAGGAGCCTCATGAGGTATACTGAGGTATGGAAAAACAAACAATCTCACATACAAAAGAACGAAAACTATCTAAGGTAGCCAGTGGTGAAAGCTATAGTCTAACCCTCCCCATAGAATTCATTCGTCACCTCGGATGGAGAGAAAAACAAAAACTTACGGTAACCCTAGAAGGGGACACTCTTATTATTAAGGATTGGGTAAAATAATATGAAAAACGTAATTATCGTTCACGGGAAGCCGAGTAAGGAAGTGTATTACGACGGGACTTTTGATTCCTCTAGTAATTTTGCCTGGATTCCGTGGGTGCAAAAGCAGCTCATCATCAAGGATGTAAAAGCTGATGCTCCAGAGATGCCTCACTCATATAATCCTGATTACGCTATATGGAAAACTGAGTTTGAACGATTCGACATTACTTCAGAAACTATTCTAGTAGGTCACAGTATGGGAGGGGGATTCCTTGTCCGCTGGCTTTCTGAGCATAAGGATGTGCTGATAGATAAAGTTATCCTGGTAGCCCCATCACTTGATCCACTACGAAAAAGTGAAACTGGTTTTTGTAACTTCACTATTGATCCTGATATTACCCAACGCGTACGTTCGTTTGTGGTGATGACTAGTGATAATGACTCAGAAAAAGCAGAGATGAGCCTAAAGATGATAACCGACGCACTACCTACTACAGACGTACAAGTATTCCCAGGATACGGTCACTTCATCCCTGAACACATGAGCCAGGAAACATTCCCAGAGTTAGTAGTAGAAATTTTGAAATAATATGAGAATTTTAATTTTTGGAGATAGTATTACACAAGGATTCCATGACGATGAGATGAACGGTTGGTGTTCAAGGTTAGCGTTGAGAGCGCAACAGAAAACAGTACAGTCAGATTTGAGTTATGATACTTCAGTTTTTAACTTGGGTATTTCTGGTGACAATACAGATGGTTTAGTTTCACGTATTGATGTGGAGCTTAGTGCAAGACTGCATAATCATGAAGGGGCAGTAGTTTTTGCAATTGGAGTAAATGACTCGCAGTATGAAGTTGCATCAAACAAAAACAGAGTGGAACTTGATGCGTTTACAACTAATTTACAAAGTTGTATTGAAAAAGCAAAACAATACACGCAAAAAATATATGTACTTTCTATACTGCCGATAGATGATGCGTTACTGTCGCCAATGCCGTGGAAACCAACACATGGTTATTCTCAACAATTTGTAGATGTATATAACCATACACTCAAACAAATAATTTCCAGTACGGAAGTGTCGCTGATTGATATGTCTGATGTTCTTGGAGAAAGCTATCAAGAGTACCTCCCTGACGGCATCCACCCCAACGCTGAAGGGCACCGTCGTATATTTGAAAAAGTAAAAAGCGTGCTAGAAGCTGATAATTTGCTATAGTTCAAACATGAAAAGCTTTGATGATATTTTAAATAGAAACCACCGAGTGGAACTCGATAAAGCCTGGGAGGTCAGCTACACTCGTCGCGCTATTATTGCGGGAGTGACGTATCTGGTAGCGGCGGCATTTATGAAGAGTATTGGAGTAGAAGCGTTTTTGCTGAGCGCACTAGTACCAACTGGAGGGTATCTCTTTTCAACCCTAACACTCACTGTAGTTAAAGACTGGTGGATACAAAAACATGACAAATAAACGAATAGTTATTATTGGAGCAAGTGCAGCTGGAAAGACTACATTTGCCCACGCCCTAAATACTAAGCTGAATCTACCTCTCACACTCATGGATGAAGTGATGTGGAATCCTGGATGGGAATATATTGGTGATACAGAGACTTTCGCCATGCTTCACAAAGTTGCACAGACTGAGGCATGGATAATAGAGGGATATATTACAAAGGCAGCACGTGCAGATCTATTTGAGTGTGCCGATCAAATTATTTACTTGGACTATCCTGGGTATCTCATGGCATGGAGATACGCTTTGCGTGTAATGAAACACCGAAAAAATTCTCGTGCTGAATTACCAGGTTCACCTGACTCCTTTAGTTGGAAGTTTTTAAGGTTGGTATATTCAAAAGGTGAGGTCTGGAAGCTTGAAGAATTATTTATAGAAAATGATTGGAATGATAAGATAGTGAGATTAAAAAATCCAAAACAAGCTGCAGAGTTTTTGAAAAATATATGAACTACACATACATCGATACCCACGCCCACCTAAACCTCTCTGCTTTTGATGAAGATAGGGAAGAGGTGGTGTCAGCGTGCCTGCGTGAAGAAGTTGCGGTGATAAATATTGGGACAAAACTTAGTACTAGTATAAAGGCAGTTGAGATGGCTGCAGAACATGAGCACCTCTACGCTATGGTGGGATTACACCCTATCCAGACTACTCCTCGGTACCATAGTGCAGAAGAGATAGGAGGAACACCCTTTACCTCCAAGGGTGAGGAGTTTGATGCGTCTGCCTATAGGGAGTTAGCTGCTAGCTCGAAGGTGGTTGGTATTGGGGAGTGTGGCTTTGACTATTTTCATAATGGAGTAGATACCTATGAAACTCAGGAGACTGCTTTTTTGCAACAGATAGAACTAGCTAATGAGCTCCAGCTACCACTGATGATTCATACTCGTGACCCAAAGCCTGGCGCAGAGAGCCCGACGGGACGTAGTGTCTATGATGATGTCCACGATATTCTTAAGCAGTACGCAATAGTACCGGCCAATATTCATTTCTACGCAGGCAATCAGGAGCAGGCGAAAAAGTTTTTTGAACTAGGATGCACCATTTCGTTTACAGGCGTTATTACCTTTGCCAAAGAGTACGAAGAAGTAGTCCGTAACGCCCCCTTAGACCTCATCCACGCAGAAACTGACTGCCCGTATGTAGCACCTAAGCCACACAGAGGGCAGCGCTGTAACCCAACCATGGTAAAAGAAGTCTACAAAAAAATCGCAGAGATTAAGGGGATGGATGAGGAAGATGTGAGAGTGCAGTTAGTGGAGAATGCTAGGAGATTGTATAAAATGTAAATCGGAGCCTTTAGATAACTAATAGGCTCCGATACGATGTCCGTGTAGGCGTATGTAGCGCATGTGACGAAACGCATATTCTATATCTCTAATTCCTCTCCCGTGCAACAATCTATTTTCAATTAATAGACATTGATGATGGAAGGATTGGAATTCTGTTTTGGAAAGGCTGTGCCACCGGGTACGTAACGTTATGTCACGCTGAAACCATTTTTGAAGAATGTTGTAGAATGCAATCGCATCCATATCACCCCTTAAATTATTGCAAGTGAAACATGATGCAACTAGGTTTCCGTCTTGCTTGCCCCCGTGTGTTTTTGCTTCAACATGGTCGCGAGTTATTGCATTAGGTGGTGTCGATTTCCCTATTTCATGTGACCACCGAAAGATTTTATTCCCGCAGTAACAGCAGCGATGATTTTGTGGCTCAGAAAGCCGGTGTAGATTTTTCACAGCTTTCTCCCCTGTGTGAATTAAAGACCTTTGTATAAATATAACAAAACAAAGCCGATGCGTGAAGCGTATCGGCTGTATTTGTATAAAGTATTTAAACAACATATCTCTCTAAAATCAGTCAGTTGTGTCAGATATGAGGTATATGAGAAAAAGAGCTCGAGGTCTACTTGGCGGTACAACAAAAATTATTTTCTGCAGCCCAACGAAGACAAGGGACTAAGTTCTCTAAAATTTTAAAATTGATTCAGATGTGAGGAAGACAAGTAAAAAGACCCGAGCGGGACATGTGTCCAGCGAGGGTCTTTTTACGTAGTCTGACAAAGCAGATGGAGTGATTTTATATTTTAGTCGAAAATCTCTAGTAGGTATTCATTGATTTCCCTCTGCTCCATAGTATAGAACGTCGTATCATCATCACGCTCTAGGTCGCGAGCTAAGTCACGCCCAACAAAACGCCAGTGCCAAGGTTCGTAGATGTAGAAGGTATTATCTTCAGGGTACGACAGGATAAATCCGTAGTCATGAGCGTTTTCTCCTAGCCAGGTAAAGGCTTCAGTTTCTCCAAAACTATTGAATGTCCCTCCAACTGCTGGGGTGGTGATATCGATGGTAGTTCCAAGCTGATGTTCTGAAAACCCTTGGTCCGCTGAAAACGCATTGGCTCCTTCACCAAATATTTCAGTAAACTGACCTTTGAGCTGATTTTGTTCATCAAACGAACGGTAGGCTGAAATTATTTTTAGGTCGATATCGTCACGTTCGGCTGCGTCAAACATTCGTTCAAGGAATCGCATAGCCTCCCCGTGGAAGTACTGCTCATTCTTACCTTCTAGTACGTATTCATCATCAATTTTTCTCAGTTTCGAAGGAATGTAGTTTTCATTAAGAAATGACACCTTTGAGTACTTCTGTAGCAGTTCTTGGTCGGTTTTTGAGAGCTTGTCCAGATCACCCACAGTTCCGGTGATGGCATCAATCTGGCTCTGGAACTGGTCATTCATATTTTTCTCATCTCGATAATCTTCCTCCAGAAAGGCAAGCTCTTGTTCTAGCTGTGAGATAGTGTCTGTTGCCTCAAGCAGTGTTTGCGTTGTGGCATTATTCTCTACAATAACCTCTTGCTTTTCTCCTACAAGAGAAGCAACAGTCTTATTGAGGTCTGTTGTTTTATATACAAAATATCCAGTAAGTAAAAGTAGTATACTAAGCGTAGTGCTCAGTATAAGAGTAAGGTGCGAAGTATGTGTTGGTTTCATGTGCTGGCAAGTATATCATTTTCAGTGCAGTCTGTATTGTATTGCTCAGCTTGGTAATTTGTGGTACTTTAGGCCAGTTACTAGATAATTCTGAAATAAAAATGTCAGAAGAAACAATGCCAGCAGCTGAGGTAGCAGATCGTAATAGTTACGAACTTGCCTTCCATATACTTCCAACAGTTGCTGAAGGGGAAGTGTCTGGTGAATTTGATGCAATCAAATCACTTATTACAACAAACGGTGGCGAACTCGGTGACGAGGAAGCCCCAGAACGATTCGAACTTGCATATGACGTGTTTAAGCACATCGATACAAAGAATCGTAAATTCAGTAGTGCATACTTTGGATGGGTACGGTTTGTATCTGAAGCAGTAGCTATCGATGTACTGAATGAAGCAATGGTAGAGAATTCAAACATTCTCCGTCACATGGTACTAAAACTTTCAAAGGTAGAGGAAGCAGAACCATTTAACTTTCACGATGCACTTGAAGACCAGAAGGTTGTAACTGTAGATGCAGAAGCACCGAAGGTTGAAAAGAAGGAATCCACCCAACTTTCTGATTCTGCGGAATCAGAAACTAAGGAGGACAAGGAAGTCGTAGAAGAGGAGACTAAGGAGGTAGTTGAAGAGAAAACTGAGGAAGCAGAGGAGGCGAAAGCATAATACTAGTGTAATCAAAATTCTATGTACCTTAACAGAGCAACAATTTACGGGAACCTCACACGGGACCCAGAAATGAAGGCCTTACCAAATGGAATGAATGTTACCTCATTCTCTCTTGCAACGAATCGTCGTTTCAAGGATCGTGACGGTAACTATCAAGAGTCTGTTGATTACCACAACATTACGGTGTTTGGACGACAAGCAGAAACGGTAAATCAGTACCTTAAGAAAGGTGCAGGAGCTTTTGTTGAGGGACGATTACAAACACGTTCATGGGAAAAAGATGGAGTTAAACAGTATCGAACAGAAATTATTGCTGATCGCGTACAGTTTGGTCCTCGTTCTGATGGGGGAGGGGCAGGAGCACCTGCGGGAGCATCCACTGGTGCAGCAGCCGGAGCACCGGCTGCAGCTGCGCCGGTAGCTGATGCAGGAGCTGCGCCAGCTGCGCCAGACTATCCAGAGGAGGACATTAACCCAGAGGACATCCCATTCTAGACCCACAGATGTACCCAATCTACGGCGTTGGACTGCAGTAATTTTTCTTTCAACGTACCGACGTACGCCTCAAGAAAAATTCTTTGTCCGCCTTGTATCTCGGATACCCTGTGGCTCAAGAAACACATTAAAATAGAATCCACTTTTGAAAATTATTAGTTAACGAAAATACTATGTCAGAAGAAACTACGCAAAAGAAGTCACCGAATCCTGGTCACATTGACTACAAGGATATCACTCGTTTGAAGGCAAACATCAACCCACACGCACGTATGTATAACCGACGTCGTACGGGATTGACTGCTAAAGCACAGCGAAACTTCGCTCGAGCAATCAAGCGAGCACGATTTATGGCTTTAGTGCCATACGTCTCAGAGTAACCTAAAAGTTCTAAAGCTACCCAATCTACGGCGTTATGGTTCGGTAAAATAATTTTCATCGTACAAAAGTACGTTTCAATTTATTTTCCTCCCATGCCTTGTATCTCGGGCATCTTTAAAACTTTTATATAGACAAAAGACCGACAGCTTGCTGTCGGTCTTTTGTATGAAAAGTCATTAAATTGGATTAGATACAAGGAGAGTGAGAAATGAGACGCAAGACGTACTTGGGGTACGGCGAGGGTATCATTTCGAAACTCGACGCCGGAGATGATGTGATTTTATGCTTTTGAGACTCGTTCTGAGTAGAGTCCAGACTCAGTATTGATGGCTACCACGTCACCTTGGTTGATAAACATGGGTACAAATACTACTGCACCAGTTTCAAGCGTTACTTCCTTAGTAGCTCCAGAAGAGGTGTTCCCTTTAACTGCTTCCATCGCTTCTGCTACTTTAAGCTCCACCTTAATGGGTGTCAGAACGCTCATGATTGTATCGTTAAACATGATTGCCTGTACGATACTATTTTCAGTTACATACTTACCAAGTTTGCCCACTATCTCTTCACCAAAGCTAAATCGGTCTGCTGGGTTGTTTGGGAGACAAAAGAAATACTCACCTTTTCTTGAATATAGAAACTTCACGTCTTTCTTGTCGATGTCAGCTTCAACCAGCACATCAGCCTGATGAAAGGTTCTATCTACAACCCCACCAGTACGGAGATTTTTCATTTTTACCCCGTTACTGGCTTTTTGGCGATCTTTTTTAGAAATACTTGAAGTAAGGACAAGATAGGGGTCACCATCCATGATGACGGTCCGTTTTGGGAGTATTTGGTTGTATTCTACCTTTGCCATTAAGTGAAAAAAGGAGCATAGCGACTATTTGGAACTTACGTCCGAATTTGTTCTGCCCTTGGGCAAATTCCTGGACGAACGAAGTCTGCCGGTCTGCTCATGATTAAGTGTTTAATAATACCAAGATTCTACCGCAATAGAAAAAAACCACAACTGCATATATCCGTTGTAAGTGGTATCATAAGAAGTACATGCTAGGATTAACAACTACAGAGCAAGCCGGCGAACTTTCGGATGAAGAGATTCTTGAGCGCAGCCAAAAAGAACCGTGGATATACGCTGTATTGCTTGATCGCTATCAGGCGCCTTTTATGCGCAAAGCCAAGAGTATCGTTCGCAACGAGCTTGACGCTGAAGAAGTGGTACAAGACGCCTTTACCAAAATTTACATGAATGCAGATAAATTCCAGCCACAAGAAGGTGCGAAGTTTAGTTCGTGGGCCTACAGGATTCTCATGAACACCGCCTTTACCCGGTACCAAAAGAAAGTGAAAGAAGGACAACGCTTTGTAAACATCGACCCTGAGTATGAACATATGGTGGGGGACGGTGTCGAGCACAGCGCACTCAAAGAACGAGAAGATGCAGTAGAGACTGTGCTTGCCCGACTACCGGGTCACTTTGTCTACGTACTACGCCTACACTATCTTGAGCGATGGCCACACCAAGCAATTGCAGACCAGACAGGTGAGAGTGTTGGGACCATTAAAGCCAGAATTCACCGCGCAAAAGCAGCCTTTAAAAAAGAAACAGGCAAGGATGAGGTAGAGATGTTGCTCAGTGACTAAAGGTTATAACGTGGTGACCTGCCGCCGTGGATGATTTCAATGTAACCTTTATTTGACACGGGCTGTTATAAAGGGTGCTAAGTGATAGAGTATCACTCTGCAAGAGGCTGACCATTATTTTGAATTTGTGAAAAATAGTGGCAGCAACGTAGAGAACGTAGAATCACAAGATATTTATATGAAAACACAGAATCAAGTTAGGCAACGAATCATGCGACGAGTGTATATTACATTTGGCATTCGCTTTGCAACACATGTAACGACACTGCACTTGGTGGTAATGGCAGTCTCTGTCTATGCACTGGGGTACTTCGTACATGTTGCAGCCGTATTTAAGAACGCTTCATCAATACCAGCAGGGGAGTTTCTGGGCTACATAGCTCGCGCACTTGCGCATACAGACGCAATAACTATATTGGTGTTAGGAGTGATTACTTTGACCATGGTGTCACTACCATTTAGTTTGCCCCGCCATCAGAAGATGCATCTAGCATAAGTACAGTCATACCTACAAAACACCTGCGACATAGATCATAGTCGCAGGTGTTTTGTATAAGTCTCCACAATTGCTTTATATACAAGGAAGGTACAGAAAATAATTTGAGATGTACTTGGGGTACATTGAGAATTATTTTCTGCAACCTGACGAAGTAGATGAAGTGATTTGGAGACTTATTTAGCAGCTTCCTTCATAGCCTTCCGTATATTCTTCAGCAACTCACTGGTAAGCTTCTTATCAGCCTTAAGAGACTTTCGGGCTGCGTCATAGCCTCGTCCAAGCTTTACGATAGTTGACTCATCACCGCCGGGGGGAGTGTATGAGTATGATGAACCAGCTTTTGCAACCATATTGAACTTTTCTCCCAGTGCCAGTAATTCACCCTCACGACTGATTCCTTCTCCATAGATAAGGTCAAACTCAGTAGTTCTAAATGGTGCTGCAACCTTGTTCTTTACTACCTTCACTCTGTGACGACCTCCAACCACCTCGTCTCCTTTCTTTATTTGTGCGATACGTCGAATATCCAGACGTACTGACGTATAGAACTTCAACGCCTTTCCACCTGGAGTTGTTTCTGGGTTACCAAACATCACGCCAATCTGCATCCGAATCTGGTTGATGAAAATCACGGTTGTCTTACTCTTAGCAACTGTTCCAGTAAGTTTACGTAATGCCTGACTCATCAGACGCGCTTGCTTACCTACATGGTGTGCTCCCATTTCACCTTCGATTTCATCACGAGGGGTAAGGGCAGCAACCGAGTCAATAACAATCACGTCAATTTTTCCACTACGTACCAGAGAATCCACAATCTCGAGTGCTTGTTCTCCGTTGTCTGGCTGTGAGATGAGGAGTTCATCGAGCTTTACGCCAAGATTGCCGGCATAGACCGGGTCCATCGCGTGCTCTGCATCGATAAATGCACAGATACCGCCACCTTTTTGGGCTTCAGCCACAGCGTGTAGGGCCAAGGTTGTTTTTCCAGATGATTCTGGTCCATAAATCTCTACGATACGACCTCGGGGGAGTCCACCAATACCAAGCGCATCATCAAGACCTATTGAACCAGTTGAGATTGACTCAATGTCAACATGCTTGGTTTCATCCAATGTCATGATGACTTCATCACCAAACTTTGTTTTTAGACTTCGTAACGTATCACTAATGTCTTTAGACAGTCCCTTCTTCTCCGCTTCTGGGGCCTCTTTTTCTTCAAGTACTTTCTTAAGGGGTGTCTTTTCCACCACTTCTTTCTTTTCTGTAGCCTTCTCTGTTTTTTTGATTGCCATATGTATTTAAGTTAGTGAGTACATTCTAGCATGTGGTGAACGAACGTACACCACATGTATGTGTGGAAAAACTATTTAGCTCCCGGATTGGTATACACAAATTTCTTTGTGTACGAACGAGATCTTCCGTATCGGTCGTTAGCTTGTACGGTTGCTACAGTATAGCCGTTTTCCAGCACAAACGCCTCATTGAAATAGCCATCTTTGTCAGTATAAATTTGTCGTCCATTAAGCGTGATAAAGACAATATTTTCAGCTAACCCCTCTAGGTTGACCACTCTCTGTGTCTGTACGGTTTCTGGCAGGTTAGTAAAGGTAAGTACTGGACCAGTGAGTATGAACCGGGCTTGAAACATGGCGTACCCAATGAAGATGCACGCTACTATGGCGATACTTGCGTAGTAGAGTACGCTCCGTAGGGTTATTCCTTTGTATATAAGAGGCGACATACTAAGGTTGTACTAGCGCATATCGTCATTATCCGCATCATCTGCACCCATGCCTTCTCCTAAGAGAATTTCTCGAGGCTTTGAGCCGTCTTGCTGCCCGATAACACCGCGCTCTTCAAGCATGTCCATCAGCCGTGCGGCCCGTGAGTAACCCACTCGCAGTTTTCGCTGCAGGTATGAAGTTGAGGCTTTTCCAGCGTCAACTACTGCTCGTTTAGCATCTTCATAGAGATCGTCGCTGTCTTCATCATCTACAACAGACTCAAAGAACGCGTCAGGGTTATCACCATCATCCTTGCCATCAAGATTAATTGAGTCTAGCTCCTGAGCACTCGACTGGTTCTTGAGGTAATCCACCACGTCTTTAAGTTCATTTTCATCAATGTATGCCGACTGTAGTCGAATAGGCTTAGAGAGCTCCCCTGAAAGGAAGAGTGTATCACCTTGGCCCAGTAGCTTCTCAGCTCCTACCTGATCAAGAATGGTTCTTGAGTCAATCTGTGAAGCTACCTGGAGGGCCAGTCGAGTAGGGATGTTTGCCTTGATAGTTCCCGTAATAACGTTTACCGAAGGTCGCTGGGTGGCGAGGATAAGATGAATACCAATTGCACGACTCATCTGCGCCAGGCGAACAATTGATGCCTCAAGTTCCCGTGGGTATGCCTGCATAAGGTCGGCCAACTCATCCATAACGATAACAATGTACGGCAGCGGTTCTGGAAGTTCGTCCTTTTCTTCCTCTGGGGACCCGTCTTGTTCAAATTTTTCTTTGGCCGGTCGATAGATATTTTCGTGGTATGAATCAAGATCACGTACTTTTTCAGACTGCAGGATGTCATACCGTCGCTCCATTTCTTTAATCGCCCATTTAAGTGACAGGATGGCTTTTTTAGCATCAGTGATCACTGGTGTCAGCAGGTGCGGGATTTCATTGTACAAGGTGAGTTCAACCCGCTTTGGGTCTACCATGATGAATCGGAGCTGTTCAGGTGAGTTACGGAAAAGAAGCGAAGTAACCATAGTGTGAATGGTTACTGACTTACCAGAACCAGTAGTACCTGCAATTAGGGTGTGGGGCATCTTGGCTACGTTCGCAAAGTGCGCTTTTCCAGTGATGTCTCGTCCGAGTGCAACAATCAGTGGTTTTGGAGAATCTGTGTATTCAGGACACTTCAGAAGTGCAGCCAACCCGACTGTTGCCTTGGTGATGTTTGGTACCTCGATACCAACTAATGCCTTTCCTGGAATTGGTGCCTCAATCCGGATAGGGGATGCAGAAAGTGCCAGCTCAAGGTCACTTTGCAATCCAGCAATTTTTGCCACCCGCACCCCTTCAGCTGGCTTGAGTGCATACCGAGTAACGGTTGGTCCAATAGTTACTTCTTCAACCTCGACGTCAATCTTAAATGTTTTAAGTTTTCGCTTGATGATGTTGGCGTTTGCTTTCACATCACCAGTTTTTGCTTTTCCTTTACTGTCCTTTGAGAGTAGTGACAAAGGAGGAGGTGCATAGGTACCAACAAAGTTCGAGACTAAAAATTCAGCGTCTGTACCAATCCCGAGCTTCTGTGCCATGTTCTTCGGCTTTTTAGTTGGGGTTGCTTCCTTTGGGGTTTCTTCTGCTACTTGCTCCTGAGCATCATCGTTCTCTACATCTTCCGGTATCTTGAGCTGATCGATGTCATCAGATAGTTCTTCAACCTCTTTCTTCTTAAAGAATGAGGGGAGCTGGAGTCCTATGTTGAAGGTGAGGAAAACTCCAATTAATAGAATAGCACCTAAAAATACTCCTGTAGCAGGTCCCTTCATGAGGTAGTACAACGGCGCTTCAATCATCAATCCTGCATACCCTCCAGCCCCTTCTTTAGAGAGTTCAAGAAATGCCAGGGCGGTAATAAACAGCAGTGCGATACCAACTATCTTTGAGGTACTTACACGCTCATCATCTTTGGGGTTAAGTAATGCATACACATAAAAACCACATACAAAAGGAGCAAGGTATGCACCAGCACCGAAGAGTGTATGCAACACATAGTTCGTCCCCTCACCAACCATTCCTGCAAACTCAAACAGCGATAAAGTGAAGAATATACCTAATACTACAAAACCAATCGCTCCAATAGCCTGCTTGGCTTGTGAGGAAAGGTCGTCAAATAAAGGCTCCTTATCAATTTTTTTTCTAGTTTTTTTCTTGCTTTTCTTTGCCATGATAAATGAAGGAAGGGATGTAATGACTATGCTGAATGTGTGCTCCAATTGGTTCTGCCTGTGGAAGAATTACTGGACCAATACTACTTAGTGTACGTACCTTGTTTAGATTACTAATATAATGTAATTATTCTACCATTGTTCAGACTATAGGTCATAGATTCTACGGCTATGACATTGACTATCAGACACTTGCAAGTCCTATAAAAAGGTATATAGTACATATAGATTGTCTCAGAGATGTATTAGATACTGATAAAAGACACACCTATGAACATAAAAGACACAACTATAAACGACAGTAACTACGCAAAGTTACTTCATAATGAAGAATATTATCGCCATATATTCAAAAAGACAGAGAAAATAGTATCTGTTGTCTTTTATATACTCAACAACACAGAGACAGATAAAAGGTCAGAGACACATATTGGGAATATCGCTGGGAAGGCACACTTCGCCCATGAGAACGCATTGCGTTCTTTAGAGGTAAAACTGGCTAACTCCAAGGAAGTACTCGAGCAGTTTGCTCAGGCAATGGTGGCGCTAGATAGTACGCTACGTATCTCGTCAGCCAGTGGAGTGATTGCCCAAGACGTGCTCTACGTAGTGGCTGCAGAAATTGACACCGTACTTCGGAGTCTCAGTCCATATATAGCAAATGACGTAAGTATGGCATCTATGCTTTCTATGCAGACTGCCAGCTCACCGGCAAGCACCAGTACCGTGGCAAAGTCACCAACAACAACTCCGAGAACCACTCCGCAAGAACCAGGTCGTGTAGTAGCAAAACCCAGCAGTTCACCCGATCGACGGACGCGAATTCATACTATCCTTGAAGCTAAGGGAGAAGCTACTATTAAAGACATTTCTGAAATTGTAACGGACTGTAGTGAAAAGACAGTCCAGCGTGAACTCAACGCCATGATTGAGCAAAATGTAGTTAAAAGACACGGAGAGCGTAGGTGGTCAAAGTATTCTGTTGTATAGCAGTATTTATACGTTCATTGAGCACCTGTGTGTCTAATAGATTTGTGTGTCACAAAGGACATTCATATAGGTCACGTCATGACACCCACTGCCGGTATCGCCCAATGTTTGTCTATTGCTTGTCTGGGTAGGTAGTACAAGCAGGGCAAATATAGTAGCGTATTGCCATCAGTATAAAATAGTGGTCTAGTCCAACGAAGTATGTAAGAAACTACTACCTCAGACGTCATATATACCAGTCCAAAAGAGGGTAAAATCGTGTGGATAGTGTTGACTTCAACCTAAATATCACGTATCCTCGTTTGCAATTCAGTAGTATGTCCGTAGGAGCTATCCCCAAACAATTTCTGTGGAAGTCCCTAAAAAAGATATACTAGTGGGGTGTCCACTTGGCACGCTTTTTTATAAGCGAGTCGGGGGAGGTATTTGTTCATTGACAACGTTGTCTCTTTATTGAGTGAGAAGTGACTAAATGTCACTTCGCAAGAGGTTGCCAGCTCGTAAGAGCGTCAACCTGTACAGTTCCTGTAAGGAATAGCAGCTACATATATATGACTAACTAATGTCATATGCACGCGCACATCACTGCGCGATATAAATGGTGTTCCCGCCTAACCTTTTCCCGCTTGTCTACCTAAAGTTTTGCACCAGCAAAAGTTTGGTAGACCATGGTCGCTACACGATAGACATTCAGACTCGCATTACAGCTAACCTTCATATATACGTATGTGAAGGATAGTGATATGAGCAATCATTCATTATTATAAAGAATGATTGTGAATATGAATTAATTCATATTATAAGTATTTTCCCGCTAATGGGACTAACCGTTAGATTTAGTTCTAACACATTAATTAACGTTATGATTACAATTGCAAATTCAGTTGCAACAAAGCTTACAGTAGCTTTTGTTGCAACAGCAATGATGTTCTCTTTAGCTGCACCTGCGCAAGCGCAGACAGTTCAAGAGCAGATTGACGCGCTTATGGCGACAATCACAGCACTTCAAGCACAGCTTGGAGTGGAAGGTGGAGCAACAGGTTCTTCATCAGACGTATGTCCATACACATGGACACGATCACTTAACATGGGCGATACAGGTGCCGATGTTATGAAACTACAACAGTTCCTAAACGCTGAGGCAGCTACACGAGTAGCAGCATCAGGAGCAGGTTCAGTTGGAGCTGAAACTTCATACTACGGTCCTGCTACAGGAGCCGCAGTTGCAAAGTTCCAGGAAATGCACCGAGCTGCAGTTCTTTCACCCCTAGATCTTGTTAACTCAACAACGTTCTTCGGAAACTCAACACGAGCTCAAGCTAACGCACTTTGTGTAGCTGGTTCTGTTGGAGAAACAGAAGAAGGTGAGGAAGCAGGAGAAGAAGCTGAAGAAGGTTCAGCATCTCTTGGAAACGAATCTGGTGAAATCGACAGCGTTTCACGTAACTCGTCTGAGGATAGTAATATCGACGAGAGTACGCTTGGCGCTATCTTCGAGTTCGAAATCAAGATCGACGGTGCAGTTGAAATCGATCGTCTTGACCTCTTCCTAGAAGTTAACGACAGTGCTATCGCTAGTGCAGATGCTGACGATTACTTCACTGAAGCTCAACTATGGGTGGATGGAACAATGATCGAAACTATAGACGTTGCTGACTTCGGTGATGACGACTATAACAACTTCGTAACAAGTTCAACTACAGAAGACGAGTTCCGACTCCGATTCTCAAGTCTTGGTCTTGTATACGCAGACCGCGATGAGCCAGTATTCGTACTCGCGCTTGTAGGTGCTAATAACATTGACAGCGACGACCTCGATGCCGATTGGAACGTAGCATTGCCAACTAATGCTATCCGATTCGTGGATGGTGTTGGGTTTACTGGTACTTCCCCAGCTACTGCCGTAACTGACTCATTCGGAATCAAAGAAGAAGAAACATCTGAGCTTAATATCGTTAAGTCTTCAGACAGTGAAAATGGACGGACTATTGAAGTTAACGATAGTGATACTTCAGCTCAGTTCCCAATGATGATCTTTGAGATCGAAGAGGAGAACGATGTTGATGTAACTATCGACGAAATCACTATGACTGCGTCTACAACTGACACAGACGTAACTAAGGCTATCGATGAGGTTCTCCTCGTAGTTGATGGTGACGTTATCGGTTCTGACAGTCCAAATGCAGCTGGTGATCTTCGATTCGAAAATCTTGACCTCGATATCAGCGCAAAATCTACTATGGAAGTTGCTGTACACGTTGTATTCAACGGTACTGAACGCTACACAGAAGGTGACGTTGCATTCGTAACCTTCAACGCTGTAACTGAAGCTGAAGACGCGAACGGTAACGATGAAGGCGACATCGATGGTGCTGCAGATGCAGCCGATTTCGACTCTGATACCTTCACGCTACGTTCAGAGGGTATTGCTATTGATCTCGATTCAGTAACTGAATCTGAGGATACAGCATCATTCTCTGGCGACTCCGATAACGGTACATACACCTTCGTAATTGACGTAGAAGCCTTCGGTCAGAACTTCTTCATCGACGAAGAAACTGCTGTAGTTAACTACACTATGTTCGTTGACGGAGTTTCTGCTGACGCTGCTTCATCAACTCCATCGATCACAATCAATGGTGCTGATACAGCTAACGGAGCAGACTTCAGGTTATCACGTGGTGACGACAACATGAGCATCACCTTCACAGTGAAGACTGCAGATGACGTTTCAGGTTCTACTCGCGTACGTATTGACTCAGTTGATTACTCAGCTGTCAACGACTCGACGATGGAACTTAACGTTCTTGCAACTCCAGCTGCTGACTGGCGTTCAGGTTCACTCATCCTTAACTAACTCAATTAGTTAAAGATAGTGACTAACAACAACAGTTAGGAAGCTACCAAAAAGCCCTCGGCTAACCCTGGGGGCTTTTTGTGTACCTAAGCATCTCCTTAAACAGGTGCTTCCTTCCTAAATACAGTATGTCTGATATTATTATGCATATGCTAAAAACTTACACGTGGACCGGACTTCTTCTAGGAGTGTTGGTGGTAACAGGGCTGTTACATACCCAGTACGCAGAAGCGACCAGCGATGACCCACCTTTCCAGGTAGTATTTGATGCCAACACTAGCACCAGCACCATAACGATAGAAAATGGGGAAGAGTATCCAATTGTAGGTATTGAAGGTTCATTAGGTATATCTGGACTGTCTCCTTCTTTCTCTGCAAGCTCTAGTGAGCTCTATAAACAGCAAGATGGTGACAATCTCCTTGTTGCCCAGGGTACTAAGATTAATCCTGTATTGCACTCTATAGGTCCTGTTACACTTGTGGCAGGTACATATTTGTTGCATGTTACCGAAGGGTCTCCTCCTTCTTCTGTACAGACTATACCCCAGAAAATTTTTGCGTATATCGTGCAGACTGCTCATGCAGCAGCAGGAGACACCACCATCATTACCTTCACTGTCACTGAACCCGTGGCAGAGGATGCAGGTGAAGAAGATGGTGCTGATGCAGAAGAGGACGAGGAGACAGAAGAGAGTAGTAGCTCTTCACGGTCGCGAAGTACTTACGGGACAAGAATACCTGAGACTATCACCCAGGCTCAAGTTGGGCAGATTACTCATCTTGTTGGTGTAGTTACAATTTTATCTGGCAGGAAAGAAGAGACGAGTGAACAACAAAGGGTACGTATCAGTAGTGTTTTGGCTGAGCTTCTGAAATTCCTCAAAGGTATGTAGATAAAAACAGGGCAGTCAGACTGCTCGTACGTAGATAAGTTCGGTTATGCAATGGAATCTCTGGTATTGTAATTTATATGGCAAAAACTTATACGTGGATTGTAGTTGGGGTAGGTATGTTGTTGGTCAGTAGCTTTTTCTTTACTTTTAATGCATATGCCGACGAACCCTGCGGAAACTTTATTACCATAGAAGCTGGCGTGCAAAACCTAGACCCAATTAGTGACTGCAATTCCCCCTTTGGTCCCACAAACTCTGGCCCGTCTTTCCAGGTATCGTTTAACAGTACACAAGTAGAAGATGGGGGAGTGTATGCCATAGCAGACAGTTCTGGTGCTCTAGATATACCAGGATTGTCTCCTGCTTCATTTAGTAGACTCTATGAGCATCAAGGGAGTGACTATCTCCTGATTGCCTCTAACAATGAACCCTTTACATTCACAGCTGGTACATATTCACTATATATCACCGGAGGTGCTCCTTTGATGCAGACGCAAAACATACAGCAAAAACTCTTTGCGTACATCGTACAAACTGCACACGCACAGGCAGGCCCTCCTAGCAACACCCTCATCACCTTCATTGTGACTGATCCCGTGCCGGTAGAGCTGGTAGTAGACGAACTAGTCCTAAAATACGCCCCCATCCTCTACTTCCACCCCCAAGAAGACTACTTCCCAATGGATGTAGAGAGTTTTGTAGAGGTCAGTTCATTGTGGGAGAAGAACTCAGAGGGTGATGATGTATTAGTTGCATCTGCGGGTATTTTAACGCTTGATACTTTTGAGTCGATGCTGGCTACAGGAACTGATACAGACGATATGTATTTAGCATTTAGCAGTCCCAGCACAGCCCGCACTATTGACCTCCAAAGAGCCAGGTCAACCTATGCCGCCATGGATATTAAGCAACCGACAGTCTACTACCACAAAATGACCGACACCACCGATTACGGAAAGACGTTCACTGTCCTCCAGTACTGGTACTTCTACGCCATGAACAACTGGGGTGAACAAGATGGATACAACGACCACGAAGGCGACTGGGAATCTACCTTTGTGTTCCTAAATGAAGATGAAGAACCTGAGTACGTAGCATTTTCATCGCACTTGAATGATGGACTGCCTCAGTTCTTAAACGGACAGTATTCGTCAGTGCGTAGAGAGTGGCAGAGCGAAGATGTGAGAAAAGCTGGAAATAGAGTGCAGAATTATGTTGCACTGGGTTCACACGCGAATTATCCACTAAATAATGATGGAGAACATTCAGTGTACTTAATTAATAAAGATGAGACCTCTATCGAGGGAGATATAATGTTTACTCACTCATCATCTTTAATCAACGTACCTTCACAAGTCTGGCCTCAGTACAAAGGTCTTTTTGGTGCTTTCACAGACAAACAAGGTTTCAATGGTCCACAAGGTCCAACGCATATAAACGTCACGGGACAAACCCGTTTCTCAGAACCAATAGAATGGGCGGGTCTGAATAACTATTATAAAAAAGTAGTGGTTGAAACAACAGATACGGTTGAAGATGCAAAACAGGGTATTAAGATGGTTTTTGACGTTGCGCTTAAGATAGGTACAATAGTAACAGTCCAGGTACATAATGAGGTGATAACGTTTAGAAATAACGTAATTGCACTCAACCCACTTCCTATCTTATGGGATATTACCTCAAATCTTGAAAATCACACATTTAGCACAATTCTTATTCTTTCCTATAGCGATGAAGCAGTAGCGGCAGTAGGTGGCAAGGAAGAAGATATTGTAATGGTGTACTACAACCCTGAGACTAACAGCCTAGAACCCCTAGAGTCCGTTGTAGACACTCTAGCGAACACAGTATCGGCAACCACCACCCACTTCTCACGATTTCTACTGGGCTTTAAGGAAGCTGAGATAGAAGAAATAGAAGTAGTCGTAGAAGAGGTGATAGATACAGCTTCACAATCTGGAACCAGTTATGGGACAAGGATACAACGACCAGAACCAGAAGTTCTAGGAGTGAGCATGACTGCTACACAGGTTCAGGTTGAACAGCTTAGGGAGATAGTCGATGCAGTTACTGTTTTGTCTAGCCGGGCAGAAGACATGAATGCACAACAAAAGGCACTTATGAATAGTATCTTGATTGAGATTCAAGAAATACTCAAGGGTATTTAGACAAAGTTTTCTATAAATTCTATTGTTGCAAAAAAACTTCCAATCATTAGAATGAATAACAAACCAAACATATAAAAGTTAATCTTTTCTCTAAATAGTGAAAAATATATTAAAACTACATATAAAATTAAGGTTGTGGTGTAGGCTATGTATTCAAACGGAAGTAAATAGTTAAAAAGTGATAGAGGGATGAATACATGTAACATTGATAAAAATAGTGTCAACTGGGGATGTCCTAGGTACTGGTATATTACATATGTATAAGGAAGTATAAATACTCCCAGTAAAACAACTCCCCAAAACAACCTTCTCTTATAAAAAGGAATATGTGCCGGCAGCATGTGCTGTGGATCTATTTTCATATAGTTTTATAATACTAGATATTGGGTGGACTGTGGGGAGTACAAAAAAGAGCATTATTGCTGCTCTAAGCGAAAATTCTTCTCTTAACTACCTGTAAAATTACTTAGACTGATGACACTTAAGATCATTAGTGCAAGTAGAGTTATTGTGCTGTATAGGTTTATTTCTTTTTTAGAAAAAGAAAGGTACAGCAATACGCTATATAGACTTAGACTAAGTATCACCCCTACGATTTCTGAAGATGTTATTCCTCCAAAAATAAGAGCGGGTAGTACTATGACTGGAAAGAGTATTGTGTCCAGGCTGAAGCCATTTTGAATCATTGTATATGTATCACTTGCTATAAATACTCCCAGTAAAACAACTCCCCAAAACAACCTTCTCTTATAAAAAGGAATATGTGCCGGCAGCATGTGCTGTGGATCTATTTTCATATAGTTTTATAATACTAGATATTGGGTGGACTGGGGGGAGTTATGAACAAATTTGGATTAGTTTGAGTGTGTTAGGGAGGATGTTGTACTCAGGTTGATTATTTTTCTATATTTTTTATTTGCTATACTAAAGCTCACGAGTATATGAATTTATTTAATAAAAATTTTTATAGTTTCCTGTTTAGATTTACGGCGATTATTACTATCACCCTGGTGTTGATAATTCTGGTTAATGTGTACTCATAGTAGTAGGACTCTTTCTGTATGATACGAATCACTGATCAATATGTATGGAATATAGTATGTTTACTTTTTTTTCTATGGCTTGTAGTCATAGGAGGTATGATTCTTGAGTATAAAGACTCAATGAGCTATGTAGACCTCACTCTGTTTGATCTAGTGCTCATCTCTCTGGCATCCTTTCGGGTAATCCGACTCTTTGTGTATGACTCCGTCACTAAATTTTTTAGGGAACAGTTCTATGATGCAAAAGTAACTAAGACAGGTACGGTGACCCTCCATAAGCCAGCTAAAGGACTACGAAGAACTATTATTGATCTTCTGAGTTGTCCATGGTGCTTTGGTGTGTGGGCAACAGCAATGGTTACCTTTTTCTACCTACTCACCCCAATAGCATTCTTCCCAATACTGATTCTGGCAGTATCCGCCGTAGCAACCTGGCTACAGCTATTTGCTAATATGATTGGATGGAAAGCAGAACAGCTCAAACGAGACGTAGAAGGATAAGAACAGGGTATTTCTATTGCATTCATGGCTTAGAGTGACAGGACCGACCTAGCTAGACTTAATCAAGTTACAGGGCAAACCTATCTAAAAGGGATAGGTCGGTCCTGTATACTGCAAAGATGGGAGAGAGGAAAATAAAACTTGTTCCTGGAGAGTTCTATCATATTTACAACAGGGGCAATAGTAAACAAATAATTTTTAAAGATGATTTTGATTACCAGAGATTTCAAATTCTACTGTTCTTGTCAAACTCGTCCACTAATTTTAAGGTAGAGAATCTTAGAAAAGGAAAGATAGACTTCTTCGAGGCCGACAGGGGTGAGCAGCTTGTGGCTATTGGTGCGTATTGTCTTATGCCTAACCATTATCATTTGCTACTTACACCACTGGTAGATGATGGGGTGAGTCTTTTTATGAAAAAATTAGGTACAGGGTATTCCATGTTTTTTAATACAAGATATGACCGAACAGGAACTCTATTTGAAGGTCGGTACAAGTCACAGTGGGCAGATACTGATGAGTATCTCAAGTATTTATATTCATACATACACCTAAATCCAATGAAGCTGTATGACGCTAACTGGAAAGAATCTGTGTTGCAGGACACCAGTATCACCTTTATCGAAAACTATTTGTTTTCCAGCTATTGGGATATGTGCAACGAAAAAAAGAGGAGAGAGCATAAAATTTTAACTAATACCGCTTTCCCGCAATATTTCTCTAAAAGTGAAAGTGCCTCACATATACATGACTGGTTTAGAGCTAGGACCGACCTAGCTACAGATTAGGTTTGTATGTTGGTGCTTGGGGTTTTCTTTTGTGGTATTTCTGCTATAGTAGCTGGCAACAGGCTCATGACAGCTGGTTGTGTATCGTAAAGGATATGCAGTAAAGGAACATTTGTTCCGCCGGTCGAGGTCCATCTTATGCATTTTGTGCTGATATTGGAATGGTCGTAGCCTAGTGGAATATATTTCCCTGGGTCTGTTTTTATAAAACCGTAATCCATACTCAAATGGCAATTACAAAAGAAAAGAAGCAAACAATTCTCGCAAAGCTTGATGGTATCAAGAGTGATTCAGAATCTATTGTTTTCGTGAACTTTAAAGGTATGGAAGGCAACAATGTTGCTGCTATGCGTGCAAAGCTTCGAGAAGAAGGAGTTGGGTACTTTGTTGCCAAGAAGACATTGATCGCGCGAGCGTTTGATGGAACATTCGAGGGTGACATGCCGGAGCTTGAAGGGGAAATCGCTGTAGCATTCTCAACTGACGCTATTGCGCCAGCCCAGAATATTAAAGCGTTTGTTGCAGAACACAAAGATCAGCTTGCAATCGCAGGGGGTATCTTTCAGGGTGTATACAAGAACAAAGAAGAGATGACAGAAATCGCATCTATCCCAGCACTTCCAGTGCTACGAGGTATGTTCGTCAACGTTATCAATTCACCGATTCAGGGACTTGTCCTAGGATTGAACGCAATCGCCGAGAAAAAAGGTTAATTTCAAGCCATTTGCTTTGTTGAGCTACAATATTTTTCTTTCGCCGTACCAATGTACGACTCAAGAAAAATATCTTGCTCGCCTTGCAACTAACGCAAAATAAACCTTTTTTACAGAAACGAAATTAATTAAAATAGTATTATGGCTGAAGAAACTAAAGTAGAAGCTGAGGCAGTAGTTGAAGAAGTGGCTGCTGAAGTAGCAGTAGAAGAAGTGGTTGCTGAAGTTGTTGAAGAAGCAGCAGCATCAGACGTAGACGAAACTGTAGAAGTACCAGAAGCTTTCAAGGCGCTTGTAGAGCAAGTTGAAACGATGACAGTACTTGAACTACACGAACTCGTGAAGGTTCTAGAAAAGCGATTTGGTGTATCAGCATCTGCAGTTGCAGTAGCTGGACCAGCTGCAGGAGGTGATGACGCTGAAGAGCAGTCAGAATTTACCGTAGTACTTGCAAACGCAGGTGGATCAAAGATTGCAGTAATCAAGGCAGTGAAGGGAGCATGTGGTCTTGGTCTGAAGGAAGCTAAGGAGCTCGTAGATGGAGCACCAGCTGACGTAAAGGCAGGACTGAAGAAAGAAGACGCTGAAGAGCTAAAGAAGCTACTCGAAGAAGCTGGCGCAACGGTAGAATTGAAATAAATTCTCTAGTCCAAATAAAAAGACCAGGTGTAAACCTGGTCTTTTTATTTGGGCAGATAATTTTCAATTCTACTGTAGAGTCGCAGACGCGTGATACAAACTTAAACAGTCCGGGGGACTGTTTAAGTTGTGAGCGTCGAGACGAGGTCACGGGTACTTTGCAGAATCTGAGTGGGGCGAAGTATTATGCTTAGTAACCTGGGACACAGTAGAGCGTTCCCGATTTACTACGAGGGAAGAATATGTTTAGTGTTAGGTTTAGCTATTTAACTTAGTAACTCGTGACACAGTAGAATTGAAATAAATGCTCTACCCAATAATAAAAGGGCCGCACACAAATATGGCGGCCCCTGCGTATGTCCTGCTGGAAGGAACCGTTTTTCAAATGAATCCCCTCCGCCTCCCTATGGCTTGGGTGCCATATCTTCGGGGAAATTCTTTTTCCCCTCTGAGGTTTTCCCTACGAGCTCTCATTAGTATTTCATGCCAGGTTTCGTCCTGCTGAGTGGCCGTGCCAATGAGTCTTCGTCCTGTAATGCCTGCGCAGCTTCTGTCAATCTCTCCGGCCTTCATTTGGTGTTCCTCCTGTGATTAAGTATGTCCATATAAAAACATACATATGTGGACTATGCAATCAGCCACCTCCACACCACCAACTCTCTTCCTGTCCATCTACCCAAACCTGCTTACATGCTATAGTATGGACCAATAAATATCTGATATGTCTGCTGACCCACTTACAATCCTGTTTGGAAGCCAAGCCCGAGTAAAGCTCCTGCGCTTTTTTCTATTTAATCCTTCTAAAGAGTTCACCTTTGATGATATTTCAAAGCGTTCTCGGCTCGTACGTCGAACCGCCCGGACGGAAATCACTGCCCTTGAAAAAGCTGGGGTGATTAAGAAGAAACAAATCTATGTGCAGAAAGAAGAGGGGAACGAGACTAAGGTACGTGCGCAGGGCTATGCCCTAAACAAAAAGTTCACTGAACTACAGGCACTACAGACATTTCTCTTTGAGACCGCCCCTATAAACGGCAAGACCGTACTCGCTCACTTACGGAAGGCTGGACCAGTTGATTTTATATGTGTTGCTGGAATCTTTGTGAGAGACCTCGAACATCGTTTGGATATACTCGTTGCCATGAAGAAGCTTCCAGCCGGGAAGGTAGAGAACGCAATTAGGAGTCTGGAAGCAGAACTGGGTATTGAAATACGCTTTGCAGCCTTTACCTCTGAGGATTTAATTTATCGAGTAGGAATGTATGACAAGCTTATACGTGATGTATTTGACTACCCCCATGAAGTAATCCTTGATAGAATCGGTATTAAAGATGAGTTAAAGAGGCCATAAGGTGCCTAAAAATCCAGATATGACTAAAAGTTTTTATCTGGATTTTTCTTTACATACAATAGAAGTATTGCCCATTTAAACTATCCAGACTGAGTGCTTGACTTTATTTCGAACTCCTATAGAATAGCCCCTACGTGTTTAGGAAGAACTGCTAAATAAGTCAGGAAGTAAGAGAAATTCACTTGAGTTTCAGACAACTTCCACCGGCTTGTTTGGATCACAGTTTGACCATGAAACTCGCGATCGTTGACATCGTGAATAACTACAGGAACCCCATCTAGGATAGGGGTTCCGAAAAGTCCTACTGCGGAATCGACGCCCAGTAGGCAGGTTCATGTTGCTTCCGTTACTCGTTATGCAACATGGACATAGGTAGTCTGTTGAGTAAAGATTGAATGGTACTTAGGTATCATTCTGAGAAGACATGTAAATGTCTTCTCAGGGTCTTTTCGTCCTCAACAGACAATCAACGTTGTGAAGGTGACTTTCATGGAATGAATCATCTTCACAACACAACACATACCGAGTTTCAAAAAGTTAGTATTTAATCTTTTTGAAACAAACTTTCTCTAATGCGTAGATGCGTTAGAGAATACACTCAACAAATTGTACAGCGGTGTACAGCATTCCCTATGGGAATGAAGGGTGTATGGTGGATGCCTTGGCTTTACAAAGCGATGAAGGACGTCGAATGGCTGCGATAAGTTCCGGTGAGGTGCCAATCAACCTTTGACCCGGAAATGTCCGAATGGGGAAACCCTACTGCTATCAGCAGTAACCTATGTATGTAGGAGCAAACGCAGGGAACTGAAACATCTAAGTACCTGTAGGAATAGAAAGCAATATATGGAACTTTCGTTCTGGATTACACTATTTTGAATTTATTCAAAATGCCATTGTATTCAGGACGAAGGTTCTTGCGATTCCCTTAGTAGCGGCGAGCGAAACGGGAACAGCCCAAACCATACGTATTTATATGTGTGGGGTTGTAGGACGGAGTCTGCATTTAGTTGCAGAGAGTTACAAATTGTATAGATAGCAAAACAAGCTGGGAAGCTTGACTCTAAAGGGTTATAGTCCCGTATGCGAAATTTATACGACTCTCGTGGTTCCGCTCCTGAGTAGTCCGAGACATGAATAGCTCGGATGAATCTGCGAGCACTAACTCGTAAGGCTAAATATATGTAAAGACCGATAGTGAACTAGTACCGTGAGGGAAAGGTGAAAAGAACCCCGGAAAGGGGAGTGAAATAGATCTGAAACCATACATCTACAAGGAGTTGGAGACCTGCGGGTCGACAGCGTGCCTATTGAAGAATGAGCCGGCGAGTGTATCTTTGTCCTTTGTCTAAGTGGTAACCCCACGGAGGCGCAGTGAAAGCGAGCGTGAATAGCGCGAATATAGGGCAGGGATACGACCCGAAACGGGATGAGCTTGCCATGAGCAGGGTGAAGCGGCAGTAAAATGCCGTGGAGGCCCGAACCGGTTGACCGTACAAAATCATCGGATGACTTGTGGTAAGGAGTGAAAAGCTTATCGAATTCCGTAATAGCTGGTTCTCTCCGAAACAGCTTTAGGGTTGGCGTCGCGTGATCCCTCTGGGGGTAGAGCACTGGAAAGGAAGAACAGGGCGAAAGCTCGTCTTTCTTATCAAACTCCGAATACCAGTAGGTTACAGCGCGGCAGTTAGACTATGGGGGAGAAGCTCCATTGGTCGAAAGGGAAACAGCCCAGATCGCCAGTTAAGGTCCCTAAATATATACTTAGTGCAAAACAAGGAGGTGAGGATTCACCAACAGCCAGGAGGTTGGCTTAGAAGCAGCCATCCTTTAAAGATAGCGTAACAGCTCACTGGTCGAGAGTCCTTGCGCCGCAAATGAACGGGGCTCAAGTATATTACCGAAACTGCGGATTTTATATTTCTTCGGAAATATGGAGTGGTAGGAGAGCATTCCATTCTGCTATGAAGCCAACGGGAGACCGACGGTGGAGCGTATGGAAGAGAGAATGCCGGCACAAGTAACCGCAAGGAGGGTGAGACCCCCTCCCGCCGAAATACCGAGGTTTCCTGGGCTATGATAATCAGCCCAGGGTTAGTCGGTCCTAAGCAGATCCCGAACGGGGGATGCGATGGATAGCAGATTAATATTTCTGCACACTGATGTGTTGCGATGGAGGGACGGAGCGTTGTACTCTTTACATCTTATTGGATTGATGTTGGAGCTATGAGGGTGTTATTTAGGCAAATCCGGATAACATTAAACCCAAGTAGAGTCTGAATGTGAAGCTACGGCTGATCAGAAAAGGGGAGCACGCTTCCGAGAAAAACTTCTAAGCATAAACATAACGGTACCGTACCTAAACCGACACAGGTGGTAAGGTCGAGAAGACCAAGGCGAACGAGTGAGAGGTCCTTAAGGAACTCGGCAAAAAAGCGACCGTAACTTCGGGATAAGGTCTGCCCACATACCTTCGGGTATCAGTGGGCCGCAGCGAAAGATTTCCTGGCGACTGTTTACCAAAAACACAGCTCCCTGCGAACTCGTAAGAGGATGTATAGGGGGTGACGCCTGACCAATGCCGGAAGGTTAAACACGGATGGTGAAATGAACTTCGGTTTGTTTTGCTGGGCTGTGTAAGCCCCGGTCAATGTCAGCGATAACTATAATCGTTCTAAGGTTCAGTGCGTATGGCTAAGACATCGGGTGTCTAAGGACAACCGATGTCAGCCAAACGCTCTGAAGGACTGGAACGATTATAGGGTAAGCAGCCTGAGCCACAGTTACCTTGCGTACAGTAATGTCCGCATAGTCCGACTGTAACCAACAAGAGACCAAATGTTACACAACCAACCTTCAGTAATGAAGCGGTTGAAGATAGAGTCCTATTGTGCACGTATACATTGAAGGCGTATACACAAATAAAGGAAAAATAGAGCGTATTTCCTTGTCGGGTAAGTTCCGACGTGCACGAATGGCGTAACGACCGGGAAACTGTCTCAAGGACCTGCTCGGTGAAAATACAATCCCGGTAAAGATGCCGGGTACCTGCAGTTAGACGAAAAGACCCCAGGAGCTTTACTGTAGCTTCGTATTGGGGCTGTTGAATTTATGTGTAGTATAGTGGGGAGACTTTGAAGCGGGCTTTCGGGTACCGTGGAGTCGCAATATGAAATACCCATCTTAATTTCGGCAGTCTCTAACCTGGAGGGAAAAACCTTTCAGGGACAGTGCGTGGTGGGCAGTTTTAGTGGGGCGCTACCCTTGGCACCGTCATCTATATGATGGTTGTGCCAAACCGTGGCGCCTCCAGAGCAAATTCGGGCGAGATGGTTTAAAAGCTATTTCGAGGATGAAATTGAGACTTCATCACCGCTCAAAACAAACAAATTTTAGGGGGCATTCTTACAATTAAGAATGGGATTCAGCTGTATGCTTGAATATCCGGAGTATCCGATGGTACCCATTGTGGTAAAAATCCATTCGGTGCGGGCAACAAGCAGGGAAGCCGTTAGTGGCCCCTCAGAGACTAAACGCTGAAACAAATTATACGTTATAATTTGGTGATATAGTCCGATCTTGCTGGCGACAGTAAGTGCGAAAATCGCAAACCAAAATCATGGAAAATAAAGAAAACACTCTCAATGAAGAACAACGCGCAATCCTTGTAGGGTTGTTGCTTGGTGATGGACATCTTGAGACACAAAATAACGGTCGTACATACCGACTGAAAGTTGAACATTCTGAAGCACAAGCAGACTACTCACAGTGGCTGTTTACACAATTTCAACATCTTTGTGATCAAGAAGAGGTCTATAGACGAGTACGAAAAGATGGTCGAATAAGTGTAGGTTTTACCACACGGTCTACGGGAATTTTTAGATTTTATGCTCAACAGTTCTATGTTGATAAGAAAAAACGAATTCCGCCTATGATTCATAAAATACTTACTAAACTTGGTTTAGCAATATGGTTTATGGATGATGGTTCACGTAAATCAAATCGACATCATACGTATAACATTCACACGCTTGGATATACAAAAGAAGATCTAGAGTTTGCAAGAGAAAAACTTGATATCTTATTTGGAATACAAGTGACACTTCATAAGCAGAGAAATGATTCATGGAGGTTGTATATAGGTGCACATTCTGCATCAAGTTTTACCCATTTGGTAGAGCCATATGTACAGCAGATTCCGTCTATGCGGAAGAAATTGGTTAACATAAATGCCTAAAGAGTAACGGAGGGGTCTCAAGGTCAACTAGTCGCGAATGGAAACCGTGATGATAGTGCAATGGCATAAGTTGGCTTGACTGTAAGGCGTAGATGCCGAACAGATACGAAAGTAGAGCATAGTGAACCGATGGTATGCTTTAGATGCATCCGGAGATTACCCGATAAAAGTTACCCTGGGGATAACAGGCTAGTATTGCCCAAGCGTCCATAGCGACGGCAATGTTCGGCACCTTAAATTTTGTTTATGAAAGTTTACATTACATCGGGGTGCCTAGCGCAGTAATGTGCTACCAAAACCAATTGGCTATATGCTGGAACTCCCAAGCCTAAAAACAAAAGCATGCAAGGCCCAAACAGTAATTCGAAAGAATACGCTGCGCGGCTTGAAAACATTGCATGGTTGGGACAATCAGCAGGGAAGACTTCTACGTCATTAGTATGATATGAAGAACCCTCAGAGACTACACGCCAATCTCCAAATTAGTGGTTCGCCACAATAATATTTGGATGAAGATATAGTCCGATCCTCACAGTAATGTGAGACCCTTTATGTACTTTATAATGTATCTCACGCTACATTATGCTAATAAATACATAGAATCGACAGCGATGTCGGCTCGACTTATCCTGGGGCTGGAGCAGGTCCCAAGGGTTTGGCTGTTCGCCAATTAAAAAGTCACGCGAGCTGGGTTTAGACCGTCGTGAGACAGGTTGGTCTCCTATCTACTGCAGGCGTCGATACTTGACGAGATTTATCCCTAGTAAGAAATTGCTACTTCAGCTGGAAACGGCTGTCGAAAACGCAACTCATAACGGTGAAACCTTCATACGTTTCTAGTCCAAGAATTATATTATGTACGGTCCAGTCATGATATAATTTGCTTGAGGACCAGAATCCTCTTTAAGGTAATACCGTGGGAAGTCGATCAAGTGAACATACAGCTTATATTGCCGGATTTCTTGATGGTGATGGCAGCTTGATGCTACAAGTGAAAAAACGCAGCGATAGCTCGCGTGGTATTCGCTTCATGGCAACAATCTGCTTATATCAAGATTCTCGGTATGAACACCATCTTCTTTGGATGAAGAAGTTTCTTGGTGTTGGGTATATCTCAACACGAAATGATGGTATGAGTGAACTGCGTATCCAAGGATACAAAACAGTTTGTGAATTATTGTCAGCATTTCAACCGTATATACGGTTTAAGGACGTGCAATGTGAAGCACTCATGCATGCATGTGAGCTTCTCATAAAAACGAAACTTAAAGATATGACTATGAATGATCTGAAAAAGATTGTTTCATATATAGTTACTATTCAAAATGCGAATTACGATTCTAAGAAACGTAAAACTAAAGAAGAACTGTATGCACAACTTGGTTTGACCCCGTAACGACTCAGCGCACGAATAACCTCGTGTTGCGGATCGGTAGATGTTTTGAATCAATATGATGTCTTTGGACATGGAATTGACATTCTCTATTGATAACATGTTGCCCCTTAGCTCATTTGTTCATATGAGAAAGGTGAAGGTATAGTCTGTGCTCCTGGAAACAGGGGAACACACGACGAGAGGACCGGGATGAACAAACCTCTGGTCTACCTGCTGTCACGCCAGTGGCACCGCAGGGTAGCTATGTTTGGAATGGATAACCGCTGAAAGCATCTAAGCGGGAAGCCAACTTGAAGATTAGGTATCATTAAGTCTCCTCAGAGATGATGAGGTTGATAGGCACTAGGTGGAAGCGTAGTAATACGTGCAGCCGAGGTGTACTAATAAGACGTAGTTTCCCATAGGGAATGCTGCACATCACCCATGAATGAAAAACTGGATAATTTCAGTGTTGTGAAGAAAAAATAATTGGCGCTGGCCTAAGGGCCCACTTCAATTATTGTTACTCCACGCCTCGAAATTTCCTCCGTTTTTCATCCATGGCAAGCTATACAATTTGATTGTGTGTACGGTGTGTGTTGTAAAAGTCAGTCTATAACAGGTTTTGCCTGTTATAGACAGAAAGTAGTTATTTACGAATCAATATCGTGGGTTACGCAATAGTTTTAATTCCCTTTAAAATTATTGCGTAACCCGTGATGTATAATAACCACGAATTTATTGAAAATTCTATGTTGGTGCTTCGGCGGCGAGGGTCCACCCGTTCCCATTCCGAACACGGAAGTTAAGCTCACCAGCACCGATGGTACTTCGCAAGAGGGAGAGTAGGTCAGCGCCAACATAGAGTTTTGAATTTCAATTTCGTGGTTTTTATTATATTTAGTCCTGCAAGATAGAGTCTGTACTCTCCAGAGGGTAAGCAGAGCTTTCTTCGTCTGCATTCACAAAACAAACAAAAATAAATTTTGGTTTGTTTGCTCATTTGACGAAGTAGGTCAGCGCCAGTCCAGCAATTCCTTCTAGGAAAGGAAGGAATTGGGATCTAAATTCACAATAGTCGCTACGCTCCTTTGTTCATTCAACATAGAGTTTTGAATTTCGTCCAGCGATTTTCTCAAGGAGAGAAAAAGTCTTGCACTCTGCGTACAGAAAATATGTTCGTAAGCTCACTATTTTCCAGCAACATAAATTCTGAATAGTCACTACGTTCCTTTCATCATTTAATTTCGTGGTTTTTATTATATTTAATTATTAAGCAGAGATTTCCTGCTAGAGGTTGGCGCTTTCAGCTTCGTCCATGAATTTGCCCAAAAGGAAAATTTCGACATATATCCGTGATAATTACTAAGCTTGTTCACTTATTCACAGCAGAATTCTGAACTTATGTTATTGACTAATACTATTGCATTTAGGTGTGCCATGCCCTAAGATTAGTCTATGATGGTGAGTTAGCTTATTTATAAGCAGCGGGTAAACGACAGTAGCTAGGAAGTCTACTTGGTAGTAATCGCACAGGGAAACAGGGCTCCGGGTCACATAGTCCCCACGGCAAACAAGCACAATACGTGAATGTCCTACCCATACTGAACTGCGGTTAAGGGAGAAGCTTGGGGTCGGTGTATCGCCGACCCCCGCCATCACGTATAAGTTGCCTTAGGGCATCTTTTTTATTTGGCAGACTGTTCGTCTTTAATTGACTGGGGCATGTTAGGGTCAGATATGGATTCATCGCTCTTTGAGAATTATTCTTTAAAGAGAAGCACCTATGGGCATTTGTTTGGTACAATGTATGCAATGAGTATTATACGGAAGTGGGCATTTTATCGTCGAGTGCAGTACGGAACTGGGTTTGGGGCTTTTTGGGTGATTGTTGTAGGTCTGGTATATGTAACCACCTTTTACGCTGCGCCAACCTGTTTTGATGGCAGAGAGAATGGAGAAGAACGGGGGACGGATTGTGGGGGTGCGTGTAATCGTATTTGTGTGTTTGATGTGACGGCACCAACTGTGCAGTGGTCACGAAGCTTCCGGGTAACAGATGGGCAGTATAATGCTGTGGCATACATTGAAAATAACAATCTTACCGCAGCGTCTCCAGAAGTGCCGTACACTTTGTCTTTGTACGATTCGCAAGGACTTATAACAGAACGTTCAGGTACGACGATCTTGCCTCCTGATAGCGTGTACCCAGTGTTTGAAGCCCGTATCGATACGCAAGGAAGAGTTCCTACACAGACCATCATGCAGCTTGGTGACATCACTACCTGGATTCAGTCATCCGCTGGAAGAGGGCAGTTTACAGTACAGTCACGAAAGCTAACTGGTGCTGATGCACGTCCTCGCCTTGAGGCGCAAATTTATAACAATGCTCTGACCAGCGTAAGAGAAGCTGAGGTCATTGCAACAATTTTTGATGCCAAGGGTAATGCCCTCACGTCCTCACGAACCTTTATAGATAATTTTGCAGCTAGGAGTACACAGACGGCAATATTTACCTGGCCTGAGCCAATTGCAAAGACCTTGCGTAGCTGTGACGTGCCAACAGATGTGCTGCTTGCTATTGATCTTTCGGGGAGTATGAATAACGATGGTGATACACCTCCACAGCCAGTGACCTCAGTATTAGCCGCCGCGCAAGCATTTACTGCCCGACTTCAGCAGGGAGATCAGGTAGCATTGGTGACTTTTGCTAGTGATGCCATTGTACGAAATACTCTCACGGGAGATGTACAGAAGGTAGCAATAAATATAGCAGCCCTTACAATTGATCCAAACGAGGAGGCTGGAAGTACCAACACGGGAGATGCCTTGTACCGTGGTGGAGAGGAATTAACTTCACTACGCCATAGTAGTGAAGCCCGGAAGGTGATGGTGTTGCTCACTGATGGTCTGGCGACTGCACCAGATGAAGAGCCTGAGCAGTATGCCCTCACAGCCGCTGCGACAGTACGAGCACAAGGAGTCAGTGTCTTTACTATTGGCTTAGGGGATAATGTAAATATGGACTTTGTGACGCAACTGGCAAGTAGTCCCAAACAATCGTACAAAGCAGTGTCAGTTGCTGATATTGATAGTATCTACAGGTCTATCACTGAAGAGATTTGTGAAGATGGGGCTGCAATCATTGAGATCATTACGAAGACGGATGCTGGGTTTGGTAGCTTGAGTCAATAAAAGAAATACAATGACCACAAGAAGTACTGCTTCTTGTGGTCATTGTCTAGTGGTGCCAGTGTTAAGTGTACCTCAGTCTCTCCAGAAACAAATAAGTCTGCTTGTTATGGATTGTATTACCACATTCGAGCCCCTGGGGAATATATTGCTCCGGTCTGTTGAGAGGTCCGAGCGGGGTCCTGCAGCGGGCAACTACCCGCTGTACATCCTTCATAGGTCCCATGCACCAGAAGCTTAAAATTAGTACCATCTGATCTGTAGAGAAAACACGCCCCACCCACTGGCTGAGGTTCTTTAGGTAGTTGTGAAATATAATTTGGCACTAGTCCAGGAATGTACCCTGTGGCACTATAACCATGCCCACCGTAACATCCAATTGCCCCTCCTCGCCAAGAACTCCCTGTGCTCGGATAGCTATTATTATCCAGCCAGTATAGCTGTAAAGCCTTTTCTGCCTCTTTGGCACTGGCTGATCTAAATGCATCTCGAGCCTTTTCTCTTGCAGTATTGAGGCTGGCAAGTACCACACTCGCCAGTGTGCCAATAATAGCAATCACTACCAAGAGTTCTATGAGTGTAAAACCTTTGGCGTTGATGTGTGGCTTTTTATACATGTTAAATAGATAATTCGAGTGACGGATCGTCAACGGGCACAAATTCTATTTCTTCCGAACCTGATGAGAGGGAAAGAAAAAAGATTACACAAAGTACTGCAATCAACCCTATCAATAAAAAATTCGCCCCCTTTTCGTCTTTGACAAGACCAAGTGCAATTAATGCAGCAGCCATCTTAGATGGTTTCTGTCCTGAACTAGTAGTTTGAGAGTACTGTTCTTGGTCAAATTCAATGTTGCTCATATACTTAAATAGTACCACGTGTTTTGAGTCGTAAAAGTTGATGCTGTGCGGTAGTCCTTGGATACAGTATTATTGGGTAGAATAGGGTTCTATAGAGACATCATTTGC
>Ga0208770_1000100_pt1 | contig 65717 bp, 58 predicted proteins | sample AntAceMetag02UK9_FD_184771 | JGI IMG/M metagenome (GOLD analysis project Ga0208770, IMG submission 184771) | Saline lake microbial communities from Ace Lake, Antarctica - Antarctic Ace Lake Metagenome 02UK9 (SPAdes) (version 2) | ecosystem: Environmental > Aquatic > Non-marine Saline and... | reverse complement strand
TTTCACTTGTATGAAAATCAACCGGTGCGTAACTGATGAATTATATAAGGCTAATATACTGAATAACAAGCACTTAACCTTGATTATTTTCTAGTTTTTGTGACCTTTTTATCTTCGTAAAGTAGAAATAATACCAGCTGCAAAACAGGTTTTGGAATTGGAGATTTCCGAGGGGATCTCCAAAAGGAAGCGGTCAAGCTCAGAACCGTTCATGAGCGACTGCCCAACAATTGGCTGAATATTAAAAGGGAACTGGAAAAACTGACCTCCGACGAGGAACATTATTTGACCTTTGAAGTATACCAAGAAATCTGTAAACAAAACCATGTAGAGACCCGAGAAATTCAAGTGTTGCTACTCAAGTATTTCAATACCATTGGCGTAATTACGTGGTTTGGAGAAACCTATTTGAATTTCCTACATGTGCTCAGTCCTGCATGGATTACGCAAGGTGTTTATAAGATTATCACAGCTAGGAAAACGGCACTTTTGTATGGTCAAATTAAAGTAACAGATTTTCCGGAACTGCTTTTTCCCACTGAGTCGCAAGATTATACCTACGAAGAACATCATTACGGTTATTTGCAGAGTATGATGGATAAGTTTGATTTATGCCATATCGCTGACGATCAAAATATTCTCATACCTTCTGCTTTCGGCAAAGAACCTAAGTTGGAATACAGCGAGTTTAAAGGGGAAAACGTACGCACGTATATTTTTCAGTTTGAGGACTATATGCCCATGGCGTTGATTCATCGTTTTATATCGAGAAACCTCCAGGAGGCTTACGATAACAACTATTGGTATTCGGGCATAGTGATGGCTGACGGCAAGTCCGAAACGCTGGCCATGGTGCAGGCGGACAAAGAAGCGAAGCGTATTTACATCAGAATAAAAGGGAATGGCCCTCTTGGCCAATGGGAACATATTCGAAGAGCGCTTGATAGCATCATTAAAAGCTATGCCAATATTAAGTATAAAGAACTGGTTGCGCTGGAGGAAGATAAAGCAACAGTAGATTATGAGGATTTACTGAGCTATTTGCAAGCAGGTAAGTCCACCTATTTTCATCCAAAATTGGGGCGTGATTTTAATGTCGGGTATTTGATGGGACTTTTTGAAAATAAGGAAGAGACCATTTCAAAGTATAAAGACAGGGCGATTACATTTGATCCTGATAAAAGAGTCGGAGCAAAAGAGCAAAATGAAGTGCCTCCTGTTGTCGTTCATATTTTGAATAATAACACTTCCAATGTTCAAGTCAGCAGTCAAATTCAAAATCAGATAAATATTGATATTCAAGTAATCAGCGAAATCAATAATGGGTTACAGGAAGAAGCCAACTATTTATTATCAGAAGTAGGAAGCTCAAACAAAGAGCTGAAAGATGCGCTGGAAAAGCTAAAAGCATTTTCAGACGCGACAGAAAATGCATCGGACAAAGAAGAAATAAAAAGAGGTGGCTGGGGCAGGCGGTTAAAGAAAGTAATTTCTTTTTTAAAGTCCGCTAAAGACCAAGTCAAAAACATTAATGATGGGAGGGCCTCTTTGGAAAGTTTATTAGAGAGTGTGAAGTCATTGGCGGTACAATTTGATCTTACTTCAATAGTCGACTTGCTAAGCAAGCAATAAGAATAATCGTCTTATTTTTGTTTGGTGAATCAAAAGGACAACATATTAGCGGATATTCAACTTGAGGAAGATTCAAGAAGGCAATTCAAAGTCTCATTGGACAATATTCAACAATTGGCGAAAGAAATGTGCGCCATGAGCAACAGCCGTGGCGGTGTGATCTATCTGGGCGTGTCAGACGAGGAAAATATTGTTGGCATATCCAAAGAGGAACAGCGCAAGTACAATCAATGGGTTTCCAGTGCGGCGAGTGAGATGATTAAGCCAGCTATCTTTCCAGAAACCAATGCTGTTCAAATAGAAGGGAAACGGATATTGATCATTAATATTTCTAACGGAATAGCCAACCCATATTGTGACAATCAAGGGAAATATTGGTTGAAAAGTGGAAGTGATACTCGAAACGCCTCTCCACAAGAACTGGCGAGAATGTTCCAGGCTAGCAGTCAAATGACCTTAGATGAAACACCGACGAAAGCAAAAATCGAGGAACTCGACAAAGCGAAGTTTCTTACCTTTTTTAAAAAACAAACTGATCAAACGCTAACTGAAACAGGTCTTTCAGTGGGTCAGGTGCTGCATAACATGAATCTCATGGAAGACGATTGTTTGACGCTTGCGGGACTTTTGCTTTTCGGTAAGCAAGTGCAAAATTATAAGCCATTTTGCATCATTCGAGCTATTGCTTTTCCAGGGATGGAGATCAGTGATGATCAGTTTGACGATAAGCAGGATTGTCTTGGTACACTAGAAGAGCAGTATCGAGCGAGCTCAAATTTTCTGAAACGTAACCTGCGAAGAGTTCAGGATCAAAAATCTTTTAACTCAGTAGGGATATTTGAAATTGACGAACGTGCTATTGAGGAGGTGCTGGTGAATAGCCTTTTACACAGGGATTATAGCAAAAATGCAGTTATTCGTTTGCTAGTCTTCAGAGACCGAGTGGAAGTAATTAGCCCTGGAAGTTTACCCAATCATCTGACAGTTGAGAATATTAAAGCTGGAAATTCAGTAATGAGAAACCCATTGCTTACTTCCTATGGAACGAAAATGATGCCTTATTCTGGTATTGGCTCTGGCGTTCCGCGAGTGTTGAAAAAGGAGCCCAATACGATTTTTCTTAATGAAATAGAAGGGGAACAGTTCAAGGTGACTTTTCGGCGTAAAAATTTGCGATAGGTTTACATTATCCATTTAACTTCACAACATGAAATACGCATTTTACCTTCTTTCGTTTGTTTTAATATTTGGCATCTCTTGTAGTGAAGATGAAGAGACAAGATCTAGTGAAGAGCAGATTTTGTCATATCTGGAAGCAAATGACTTAGAAGCAGAAAAAACAAGCTCAGGTTTGTATTATATCATAGAAGTAGAAGGAACTGGCAAGCGCCCATCCGCATCTTCTACGGTGGTCGTTGGATACAAAGGATATTTGACTGATGGGACGGTTTTCGATCAAAATGGAGATGCTTCATTTTCACTCACCAGAGTCATTCCTGGATGGACGGAAGGTATGCAACTTTTTAGAGAAGGAGGCAATGGAATATTGTTTGTGCCAGCAGAATTAGGTTATGGTTCGTCAGGTATTAGCGGCGTTATACCGGGCAACTCAGCTTTGGTTTTTGAGGTAGATTTAAAAGAAGTATTCTAAACGTCATCGGATTTAATATTGCGTCGCTTTTTGGTGATCATAAAATCATTTTGGCTTGCCAAAATGAAGACTGCTTTAATCTTTGATTAAGACTAATTAACACAGCCTAGTCATCGTTGGACTTGGTGTTTATTTGTTTCATAAACCAGCTACGTTATGAAACTTATATTCATTCTCCTTTTTGTCGAGTTATTTTCTGACCCATGTAATCATGTTGTTCGAAGCGAAACATCAGCAAATAATGGTTATGCTATTATTGAAAATGATTCCGTCTACGGCAATATCAAAATTAACCTCGAACATGATCGAATCATGGTTATTATGAATAACACTAACCGACTGATTACCGCGAGACAATTGAAAAGGGTGGTCATGAACGATGTGAGTTATGTCAGTGGGAAATTAGGCGAAAACTATTATTTGTTTGAGGAAATAGTCAGACACGAATCATCCTTAATTTATAGAGAAGGGCTTAAGGAATATGCGCTTGATGAAGAGACCATTGGTCCTTGGTTCATTTTAAGAAAAGGCATAATAACGAGAGTCCAGAAATCCAGTCATCTGATGGTTTTTTTTGAATCAGATGCTAAATGGATGAAGCAACATATGAAGGCGAATGATCTAGACCCAAGAGTCAAAGAGGATATGATCCGCGCTTTACAGCATTATGAGTCTTCGACGCTCTGAGCAAGATCAGCCATGTTTTTCTAGAGGAAACAATGTGATAAAAGATTTTCGCCCGTAAGACAATTTCGAAAAGACCGGAGCTATATATTTATGATCTCAGATTTTTTACCACTAAATGCTACCGTTGAAAGAAGGCCCTAACTTTTCCAACGGTACTTAGCATATTGACTAAATCCCTTGCGGATTTCACTCCCCGATGCTTGTATAGATGTAAAAGCCGGTATCCGATTCATATCTCATGAGTGGACTTCAAGGTGCTGGGTTTTTACAACGAAAAGCGAGGATTACTCCTGAGCTGTGTGCTCATAGAATTCTTTCAATATATAAAAAGCTTTTTTCTTTTCTCCTTTTTCGGAGATTAGGCCCTTTCTGTTCCATTCATCTTGAATTTCTGGAAGCACTCTTCGTGGAGAACGAAAGTCGACATGCACCCAAGGCGAGATTCCACTCAAGCCGTCAATTTTCTACACCATTTTGATCGTTTCTCGGTATAATTCTTCCTGAAATTCTTCCGTCCATCGTTGGCCAACGTCACCATGATTACCATACTTGGCACCAGCACCGAATTCCGAAATAATGATAGGCTTGTTCGGATTGATATCCCAAGTTATTTTGGCGCTCGCACTCCGAATGCCAGTGCTATGGAACTTGTGAGTTGGCACTTTAATGTGTTTCTATTGTGCTATTAGTTTCTCAAATTTGAGTAAATTTTTTAGGGATGTTGAATCAATTACCTCTTATTCGGCTTTGCCTTTTCTTATGAGTAGTCCTCGCACTATGTGGGTGAAACGCATGTAGACGGAACTGAAGAAACATCATTTCAAATCATTTGCCAGAAGTGCTTTGGTGATGTTCTTTCGAGTCTAGACTAAAGAAATGCGCTTACATTCTACAGGAAAATCTTCTTTTAACAGTTCTTAACACATTAAACGTATCCTTCAGAAAGGACGCCCGTTAGCACTGCCTATAGGTGGTAAACGAAAGGAACAATTGGCTAGACTTGGAGAACGGAATGTGCAGATCGCAAAGGATACGGTTCAAGCCAATTGCTAATTTCACAAAGGATGGAGAAAAGAAACTATTTATTATTGCGCTATAAGTCATGATTTGGTTGATAAACGGGTAGTGAGACGTTTTGGTAGAGGCGTTATTTCTTCATTCTTACATTATTTAAAAATTAAATACTTCTTCATATTTCAATTACAAAATGCCGGTCTTTGACCGGTTTTTTTGTTTTGAGCCCTTTTGTCAATTCCTTTTAATCGGAGTTCTATTAATTAGATAAGTCACAATTCCTAAAAGGAGGTTAATTCGAGTTTTGATGAAAACTTCATCGTGTGAGCAGCGCGACAGGGCCGCCTGGACCTTGAAATTTCTCCAGCAGGCGATCATCTTGTCTTTTTCGGTGCGCGGTGCGCGATGCGCCGTTTCGCCGTTTCGCGACTCACCGTTTAGTCGGTCCCACGTTTCGCTGTTTCGCCGCTGCGATTCGTTTGTTCGGTCCGACATTTCGGTCAAGAAAAAAGGACTGGCCGTCGAGGAAGAGCCAGCCTGGCTTGAGGGCAAAACCATATTAGCAGCTCAGAGAACAGGAATTAGCCTAGAATTTCAGATTCAAAGTAATGAGCGATTAATCAACCTCAGGTTTTTAGATTTTACACGTTCCTGTAATACCACTTTTAGGTCAGTGATTTCTTTAATACCTTCCAATATCAATTATATAGAGTCTAATTAGAAAACGATACATTTCACGAACGCTGATGCTTTTCAAGGCACTTATTTGTGTAGTTATCTCATGGATTCTATATAATCAACCTTTACTTAATCCATTTTTATGAGAAGCATCTCTCAATTACTCTTCGTGTTTACGGCCGTTTTATTTCTTGCTTGTTCTCCTTCTGAAAAATCTCAGGACGTGGAGGAAGCGAGCGAATCAGCTAAATATGTCAGTTTTAAAGGTCGCCAAATCAATCTTGAGCCTTATGTGAAAGGGTTTCCTTACACAGGATTCAATCCAGTCTACGCTGCGGAGAAGCTCTTTTATATGAAAAAGGGGGAAACGACAGACTTGTTGGAGTTAACACTCAGCGATAATCCTGATTTGACCAAGGGCAAAAAGATCTCTGATATTGATTACTCTACGCGTAATGTTTGGAACATTCAATACAATGAAGCGGACAACCATCTTTACTGGACAGGTGATGAAGTAAATGATGAAGTTATTAACCTGACTAAACTCAACCCTAAAACCGGCGAAGTAACGAAGCTCACAGATGTTCCATACATTTTTGGTTACAGTTGGAATGAAGATAAAAACCAAGTGGCCTATGTGGCGCGTCTTGGAGATAAAGAAGAGCGTTTGGGAGAACTTCGTGTCCTAAACCTAGAAACACTTGAGGAAAAGAAAATAGTACAAGACACGCCAGAAATGAGATATACGTGGGGCTCACCATCCTGGAGACCTGATGGAAAAGGCGTAATTGTCACAGGACTAAAGGATGCAAGCAGGACTTATGGAAACTTGGTTTACATTGATTTTGAAACAACAACACAGGAATTACTCACCGACCAATCGGTAGCAAGAGCTTATCCGAGTGTTTACAGTGAGTGGTTGGACAATGATACTTTTTTGTATACGTCGAATGAAGGCGGCTTTAGAAATGTGTACAGTTATAATTTGGTCACAAAAGAGCATAGACAGATTACTAGCTTCACGACAGACTTAGGCACAAGTGAGATTATCACATTGGAAGGCGAAAAAATGCTATTTTCCTCGACTTCCTCTCCAATAGAAACACAGCTTTATTTACTTTCTCTGCCTGATGGAGACATCATTCGAAAGGAAAAGAGTGAATATTCTATAGGTGTGTATGATTCTGAGGACAATAAATTGATGGTAGCTGCCACTTCCAATACATCTATGTTTCGAATAGATGAGATGGAAGTGACCAAAGAAGCGTTCACTTTCGCAACGAAGGTTGATGTCCCGGTAGAGTTAAAGGAGAAGGTTTATAAGTCCAATGTTGAGCGAATTACCTATCCTACATTTGATGTAGATCCAGCAACGGGAGAAAGCAGACAAATACATGCGTATCTATATTCTCCCAAAAATCCTCCGGCTCCTGAAGATCGTATTGTGATGATTCAGTCATTTTATGGAGGAGGTAATAGGTTCAGCATGCGCTATCAAATTTTAGCAGATGCGGGTATTTACGTATTGAGTCCCTCGCCTCGTGGGAGCAGTGGTTTTGGTCAAGAATTTTCCGCATTGAATGATAAAGATCTTGGTGGAAATGAGATGATCGATGTTTTTTATGCAGCGAAATACATTTCTGAAACGAGGAATATTCCTCCAAAAAATATTGGCGTATTTGGTGGAAGCCATGGCGGATATGCGACGATGAGAGCTTTAACTTTTCCTGAAGAGGTCAATGGAACCAAAGTGTCTTTTGATTGGGGATTTGGAATTAGCCATGCAGGTTTTAGTGACATTATCCATTTCTATGAAAACTGTAATATTCCAGACTGGGTCACCTTAGAGGCTGGGGATCCAAATACGGAAGCAGAAAAACTCAATGATCGTTCTCCCCTCTATCATGCGGATAAAATGAAGGGACATTTGCTTTTAACGCATGGAACCAACGACAGCCGTGTACCAATTGCAGGGAGTGAAATGATGGCCGACAGTTTGAGGAAATACAACAAGAAAGTAACGCTCGTCAAGTTTGAAGGACAAGGTCATGGTATCAAAGGCCTAGAAAATACGATGATGTTCTATCAAACTTGGTTCGACTTTCTCGATAGTGTAACCGGAAGTTGATCTATTTGAAATCAAAAAGACTTTGATGAAACCAGCAAGGCACATTTTGCCTGTAATTATTGTAGCACAATTTTATTGTACCTCTTTGTGGTTCGCCGGAAATGCAGTCACCAATGAGTTAATTGCAGATTTTGGGTTAGCCGATTCGGTATTGGGGCATATCACTTCTTCTGTGCAATTGGGCTTTATCGCAGGGACATTGGTCTTTGCTGTCCTCAGTATCACAGATCGACTTTCTCCATCAAAAGTCTTTTTTGGCTGTGCGATAATTGGCGCATTATTCAACGTTTTAATTATTTGGGATGGTCATACGCTCATTTCCTTATTGGGATTAAGGTTCTTGACTGGCTTTTGTCTTGCTGGAATTTATCCAGTTGGAATGAAAATAGCGGCAGATTATTTTGACAAGGGCTTGGGCAAATCACTCGGCTATCTCGTGGGTGCTTTGGTGCTAGGTACGGCATTACCACATTTACTCAAAGTTCTTGCTGTTGGGTTTGCGTGGCAAACGGTTTTCGTGTTGACTTCTTCGCTAGCTGCGCTCGGTGGAATTTTAATTCTTGTCCTTGTGCCAGATGGCCCATATAGGGAAAAGAGTAGCGCGAACGATTTTTTAGCTTGCTTTAAGGTTTTCCGTCTAGCCACATTTCGACAAGCTGCCATCGGCTATTTCGGACACATGTGGGAATTATATGCTTTCTGGGCTTTTGTGCCTGTTATGTTGGCCACATTTCAAACGATTAATCCAGCTATGGATTTCAACATTCCTTTGCTATCCTTTTTTGTCATTGGAGTTGGAAGCATCGCATGTGCTTTGGGTGGAAAGTTATCCGAGCGTTATGGTGTGAAGCGTACGGCAACTTTGGCTTTGTCATTGTCTTTTGCTTGCTGCCTACTTTCGCCAATCATGATCTTGTATGCATCGTTAACCGTTTTTATGCTCTATCTGCTTTTTTGGGGAATGGTGGTTATTGCGGATTCACCGCTTTTTTCAACTTTAGTAGCTCGAAACGCGGATGCAGAAGTAAGAGGTGCGGCGCTGACCATTGTGAATAGTATTGGTTTTGCCATTACGATTGTGAGCATCCAATTGTTGACTTTTCTGCCTCGATTTTTGGACCCGTCGATGATCTATTTATGCTTGACCATAGGTCCGGCTATAGGTTTGATTGCCTTAGTCAAAAATCGTGATGAAGGGAAGATCTGATCGCTTACATATTGAAAATGATAGATTTTACGCTTATGAAAGGAGCCTTTCAAATTTTATTCCTGTGGATAAAAACTACTTTAAACGATCTAGTTATTAATTTGCGAACCATTTTAAATACTCTTGGTTTAATCTATTTATACAAAGCAAACAATCAATGATAGCTGTAGTTTCTCCTGCCAAAACACTTGATTTCGAAAAGCCCGCAATAGGCGAAGCAACCAAGCCGCGACTCTTAAAGTATACCAATGAGTTGATAGAGGTACTTCGTACCAAGTCTCCTGATGATCTGAAGGAATTAATGGATATCAGTGATAATTTGGCAGAATTGAATGTTGATCGCTATCATGCTTATAAAAAGAGCCACAACCAGCAAAATGCCAAAGCAAGTGTTTTTGCTTTTCAAGGAGATGTCTATCAAGGATTGCAAGCAGAGACTTTCAGTCAGCAAGAGCTCGCCTTTGCACAGGATCATTTTCGTATTTTGTCAGGCCTTTACGGGTTGCTGAGACCTATGGATCTGATGCAGCCTTATCGCTTAGAGATGGGAACGAAATTGGCTTTTGATGATTATAAAACACTCTATCAGTACTGGGACGAGACCATTCTGAAACTCTTATTAAAAGACTTGAAAGCGCAGGGTGACAACATTATCGTGAATCTTGCTTCCAACGAATATTTTAAGTCTGTAGACAAGAAAGGCATAAAGGCGAGGATCGTCAATGTTGAGTTTAAAGAGTTCAAAAACGGAAATTATAAGATCATTTCTTTTTTCGCCAAAAAGGCAAGAGGACTGATGTCACGATATATTATACAGAATCAGATCAAGGATGTTGAAGAACTCAAGCAGTTCAATTATGAAGATTACTACTTCGATGAAAATATATCATCGGAGAATTTTTTGGCTTTTAAACGAGGTTAAACCCTACCTTTTGGGTTTATTAAAAAAAGCCAGTAGTGATAGGTTACTGGCTTATTGGGTTATAAGTCCTTCTTTTTGAAACCATTATTCCTTGTCATCAAATATTTCTTCGATGGGTTGCTTAAAAAGTCTGGACACTTTGAATGCTAGCGGCAAACTAGGATCGAATTTCCCCTTTTCAATAGCATTGATCGTTTGCCTAGAAACACCCAATGCATCTGCCAGATCAGCTTGCGTCATATCATGCTCGGCGCGTAGTACTTTAAGTCTGTTTTTCATGGCGCTTATTTGAATCTTAGTGTTCCTACAATTATTCCGATCATATAGGTTATTCCTATGCCCATCACGACAATGCCTATATCGGCATCTTTTGTGATCACATTGGCTTGGTCTAAACTAGCAAAGCATAAACCGCCGACCACACCAATACCCAGTGCAAATGCCATCGCCTCTAATTGGATTTTCTTTTGAAGCTCGTCTTGGCCAGCAATAAAGCGTCTGTTGGCGAGTACCATCCCAATGCCAACAAGAAATGTTAACCCAATGGATAGACCAGAATATGTGGTGTCGCTAATATCCCATATGAACATAGGCCCAAAACGAGCAAACGCCGTGGCGGCAAGCCAAGCAAAAGTCCAAGCGGCCAGATTAATCGTGTTATTGATTGTCTTTTTTTTAAAGTTATCTGTTTTCATAGTAAAGTGTTATTTATATAATGTCAATTAAACTTGACACAAGGATAGCGACAATCTTATAAATAGACAAGTGATATTGATAAAAAGTAAAATAAACTTTACAATAAGGATTTTTTAATATGCTTAATGGATTTTTTGGGCACATGAATTATGTGGGAATTAGGCGAGCTTGTTTCCAGCTTTTTCACTAAATAAAGGACCAATCCTAATTTTCGTTATTTAGTTTTATGTAGGAATCAACACAAAAAAACCTCCCCCATTTCATCAAAATAGGGGAGGTTCAAACAAGTTTTTAGTGACTAATGCTGGCAGCTACAATGAGCACCCATAAAGCTATGGCTTTCTTCATGCCAAGGGAAGTTGTCATTAAAGCCTTCCAACTCCCAATAGAATTTACTTCTTGGTTTTTCATCGTTTCCGACTTCATTCATTGTTGCGGTATCAAACAGGCGACCATTGACCATGGTATGGCTCACAAACTCCGTATTGCGAATATCGTCCAATGGATCAGCGTCGAGCACAATGAGATCGGCAAGCTTGCCTACCTTTAAAGAGCCAATTGATTCGCCCATGCCGATGTATTCTGCACCATGAATAGTTGCCGCTCGAATCACTTGCATATTGGTCATGCCACCTTGTGAGAGGCTCCACATTTCCCAGTGAACGCCAAGCCCTTGCAACTGTCCATGACCACCTACACATATCTTGACGCCAGCATCTACGAGCGCTTTACATGACTGTGAAACGAGGATATGTCCATTGTCATATTCCTCTTGCGGAATCATCGTTCTATGGCGAGAGCGACTATCGATCACGCCACGTGGCGTATACTTCAAGAGCTTTTCATGTTCCCAAACCTTGGTATTTTGATACCAATAATATTCGGCATTCACCCCGCCATAGTTCACGATTAATGTGGGCGTGTTGCTGGTTTTACTTGCTGACCAAAGGGAGATAATGTCATCGTAGAGTGGCGCAACAGGCAGGTTATGTTCTACGCTTGTGTGCCCGTCGAGCATCATGGTCATATTATGAAAAAATGTAGAACCACCTTCGGGATACACCATAACTTCATTTTCGCGAGCCGCTTTGATGATCATTTGTCTTTGCTCACGCCTCGGTTGGTTGTAGCTTTTCACACTAAAAGTGCCATAAGCCTTCGTTCTGGTAATGGCGTGTTGAGCGTCTTCATATTTATTAACTACCGCCTTAAAATCACCATCTGCACCGTATAAAATTGTTCCTGTGGAGAAAATTCTTGGGCCAATCATCTCCCCAGATTTGACCATTTCCGACTGAGACATAGAAGTCTCTGAGTTGGACGAAGGATCATGTGTCGCAGTAACGCCAAAGGCGAGATTGGCGTAGTAGGTCCATTCCTTTTGAGGACTCAATCCATAGCGGAATGCTCTCAAATGAGCATGTGTATCGATGATTCCCGGCATAATTACTTTGCCCTTGACGTCTATGGTTTTTGCTCTTTTTGGGATTTGAATATCTTCCGATTTGCCAAGCGCGATAATCTTGTTTTCCTTTACTATAATTGTTCCGTTTTCAATGACTTGATCACCTTCCATCGTGATGATTTTGGCACCCGTTAACGCGATAGAGCCTTCTGGTTTATCCGTATTCATTTCCAAATCGATGGTCACTGTTTTTTTAGGAATTTCCCCAATGCTATCTGGCGATCCTTCTAAGAATGTGAAGCAATCCTTCACATTGACCGTATGGTATTTGTTACCTAAGGTCCAATGAAGGCTTTGATTATCGGCAGACCATTCGAGATTTATTCCAGCATCGTCAGCGACCTTAGTGACGGGAAGTGATTTGGTGCTTCCTGTTAATTCAAACACCTGACCATGATCGGAAAATGGCATGACAAATACGTCATATAACTCACCAAAAGCCAACCATTTTCCATCAGGACTTACTGCATATTGATTAGCATATTTCGAGTGAAAATGAATTTTCTCGTCTTCTCCTCTGAGGTTTACACTTTTGTACGTCTTATCGAGACTTCCGAAAAGATATCCTCCGGTTTGAAGAAATATTCTACCTCCAGATTTACTAAAAACCGGGTATTCTCCGTCTTCCGTTACAATCGTCGGTTGGCCACCAAGGGATGACATGGTGTAAATGCCTGGCTTTGTGGTGTGACCATGTCCAAGTGTGCCATCTCCATTATCCTTCTTATACACAATGATTTTGCCATCTGGGGAGTAAGTGGGCGTTCGATATATCCCTTTGTCTCCTGTCAATTTGCTGGCTGCTCCGCCAGTGGTGGGCGCTTTCATAATGGCTCCTTTTTGTTCGTCATTCCAGGTGACATACACTATGGATTCTCCGTTAGGAGAAAACGATGGTTCAAACTCAAAATCGCTATTTTTTGTAAGACGTTTTGGCGTGCCTTTGGGCAACTTCATGGTGTAGATATGTCCAACAGCATTGAAGGCTAGCAATTTTCCATCAGGAGAGGTCGTTGCATTTCGTATCACATTGACATTGAATTTTTCGGGTGCAGGGTTTTGTTTGAAAACCAATGCATCGGTGATTTTATGTGAAGCAGTTGCTTTAAAAGGGATGATTTCCGCTATTCCTGTTGTGGTATTTAGCCTTCTAATTTTACCTTTTGCATACAAGATGATTGTCTTATTGTCGGGCAGCCAATTGAAATTTGGGTACACACCGAAAATAGCCCAGGCCTCTTGCTGATCTTTCGTTAAGTCATCATAGACTGGTTTTTGAGTACCTGTGGCTAGGTCATGAATATATAAAACTGACTTGGTTCGCACTCTTCGGACGAAAGCAAGTTTCTTCCCATCCGGGGAAATTTGTGGCCTTACTGCTCCGCCCGGACCTCTGACGACTGTTTCCGTTTTTGCAGTTTCTCGATTGTACCTTTTGATTACATAGATCTGACTATTTGGATCTTTGTTGTACTGAAAATTTCCACCGGGGTACACGTCCTCGCTGAAGTATAAATAATTTCCGCTCACCCATGGCTCGCCCGCATCTTGCTGGTCGTTTTTGCGCTTGGTAATCTGAATGCCTGCACCACCGGAGATATGATACATCCACATTTCTCCCGCGCCTAAGGAACGTCCAGAGGTAAAATGTTTTCTCGCAATGAGATATTGGCCATCGGGCGTCCAGACAGCATTGTTTAACAACCGAAAATTCTCTTTCGTTACTTGTGTTGCATTGGTGTCATCCACATCCATCACCCAGATATTATCTCCCCCGCCTGCATCGCTTGTGAAGGAAATTTTCTTTCCATTGGGACTAAAACGTGGCTGTACTTCATATGCGTGACCGGTTCTTAATGGCTTGGCTTCTCCTCCGGCTATTGGTATGATGTAAAGATCTCCCAAAAGATCAAAGACGATTTTTTTACCATCAGGACTTACGTCCAAATTCATCCAGGTGCCTTCCTCAACGGAGATGGTGGTTTCTTTAAAGGGTTCATTGGGATTGGTTACATCCCAATCTTGCGCAAAGAGACTTATTGCACAAAATAATGCGGTTAATGAGAGGAGTTTTTTCATTTTTAAATCAGGTTAGGAAGACAAATTAGTCAATCTTTAAAGAATAGAATATGAGAAAAAGAAGGTAAGGATAATGCGGAGTATTGATGGTCTTATCAACCGATGAATGGCGGACTATATTGTTATTATCAATGATTCAATAAGGGATAGAGGGTGTTTCAGTCTTGTCGGTTAGTCAAATCCTTTGCTTAAAACTACTTTCGATTAATAACTTATCACTTTGCAACGGAAATTAACGTGGTAATAATCGATTTTAAACTTTTAATAAAACTTTGTCATCAAGCCGGGCGGCTTGCTAATGGCTAGTCATTTTTTCTTGTGCGAAACGTAAGACCAAAAGTACTGTCAAAAGCCATTAAATTTCAAAACGCTAGGTGGCCCTATCACTCCGCTCAAACAGTGAAATGTTCATCAGGACTCAAATGAACCACCTTGCAAGGCATATTACCTATTTGTTAATCTAGTTCAGAGATAAAGTCAACAATCACTGGTAAATGATCCGATATGTAGTGGCCGTTTTTCCTCTTATCATCTACATGGCGGTACTTATTGGCCTGCAGCCCTTTGACGAATATATAATCAATTCTGTTATCTGCAATTTTACCTATCTCAAAACCTGTGTAGGTGCCCTTTGGGCCATAAATAGTTTCATCGGTCTGGTTGGCGGCATCTTGCAATTCGGCTTTGAATAATTGTATAGGCTCACTTTCTGGCAATGCATTAAAGTCACCCATGATTATTACCGGTAAATTATTCGAATTGACTTCCTTCATTTTTTTAATCATCAGTGCCGCAGAATTTTTCCTAGCCAAAGGGCCGATATGGTCAAAATGCGCATTCATTGCGAGTAGCTTTTTACCAGTCATTTTATTCTGAAAAATACCATAGGTACAAATCCGCTCCATGGAAGCATCCCAGCCAACCGATATGGTATCTGGAGTCGCGGAGAGCCAAAACGTAGCAGTACTGATCAACGAGAAAATATCAGTATTGTAATAGATGGGACTGAATTCTCCGGCAGCCTGTCCATCATCTCGCCCGACACCAATTCTGGAATAATTGGGTAGCTTTTCATCTATGTATTCAAGCTGGCCAATAAGCACTTCTTGCATACCGCAGATGTCTGGCTCATAATGCTGCAAGAGCTCAACCAACGCTTCTTTTCGATTGTCCCATTGATTGACCTCATCATTCGGGTTATCAAATTTGATGTTGTAGGTGGCCACTCGCTTGACCTGAGCATAAACCTCAGCGGGTATTTGAATGAACAAAGCGAGCGAGATTAGACATTGAAAAGTAATGGACCGATATTGACTCATAGCCATCAATTTAGCTACTCTAAAGCTTATTGTAAAATTGGGCGAAGAACAAGCGCATATTCATCAGCTCTTTCCTGCAGTTTTTCACGGGACCTGTCAGTATCCAGATGAATTTTATGCCATTATCTAGCTTCATAAAGGCTTTGTATTTTTGGTTTTTAAATTTACGTGGAACCCCCGTGGTATACCTAACAACTGATTTGGCGCTTGTTACTTCATTGGTAAATAATTTCTCGATCGAATTTATCTTTATAGGCTTGCCTTTTTTACTACCTAAAAAAAGTGTGTAAACCATATAAGCGTTTTTTTCCACATCAACGAGCAATCCTATCTGGTGGTGAACATGATGAGTGTAAGCAAAATGAAAATGGCCAAGAGGATGAGCGTGACAAAAGAAATACCGCCGATGGTAAAACTAAGCACAGTGCCGAGCATTAAGATCAGCCCGAAGATTTTGAAATTAAACGGGAAGTAGTATTCTTCTTTAATATCGAGTATTTGATCTTTCATATCGATAGTTCTCTATTCGGGCTAACCATATAAATCTGCGCAAAGTGGTTGATGCAAAATCTTGCTAACGCCCAAAAAAATTGTAGAGCGTCTAATTATGGTATAATAGATTTCACCAATTCTGATGCTTTTCAAGGTGCCTATTGGTGTAATTCTCTCATGGATTCTATGTAATACCATATACGCGGAATGATACTTATTGGTAGTATTTGAGAAATAGGGAAGCAAGACTGGAAATAACCCAACAGTGGCCATCTGATTAACAAAATTCATTATTTGATTTAGGAATTTTATAGCAAGTCGTATATAATAAAAAAATAATGTGGAACGCGCTTTGATTCAAATAGGCTTAAAGGAGGCCTAGGCGGGGGTTATTCGAGGAGCGTGCATCAGATAAAAACTATCAGACTTCACACTTTGCGAGGTTGCTCTGAGGTGATTGATTTGGGAAAATGTGAGGGCCGAAAAGCTTGTTGAATTATTGTTGCATCATTTCTAAGGCCAGTTTATTTGCTGCATCGAGTGAGTCGGATTCATATACATGAAAGCCAAATTCATCAGACTGGGCAGTTTTCTTCCAATGTTTTGCGCCCATTTTGGTAATGACACTGGCAGGAAGCACATTGATTAAGCCCTTGAAGGAGGAGACGGCCTTAAAGCCTGGAAAAAGGACTTCTCCAAACCAGTTCTGAACTTCCAACGGGGGAGTGCCTTTTGCGTTACTAATGTCAATGATAATTACTTCAATTTGTTGCTCATTGACGATTCTCAGCTGTGCTTCACAGCCTTCATACAATACTTTTTTGTTAAAAAGCACCTCCCAAATTACGGTAATTATCTTTCCGTCGTAATACGTTTTTACGATTCCTTCTCTAGTGTAGATGTCAGTCATAAGTTGAATAAATATACAACTAATAAATAGCGCCGTGTGAACATCTAATTTATTAGGAAAATTCCTTATAAGGGGAAGGCAATCCCGTAATTTTTGTATTGCACTTAGTTTTGATAACCTTTAAGATCGGACGTACATCGGTTATTTAGTAATGTGACAAATAGCTATCGAGTGTATTCCTCTACGGAGGAATACCAATCGGAGCAAAGGAAGATAAGGACTCGAGAAACGATTTAGAGTACGCAATCCAATAATTGGAGTCTTATTTTCTAATAATTTTTTTGTGCAAGTTGGGAGCCCAGGAGTTCAGCAATTCCCAGGGAATAGCAGCTTTAAAAATGGGTTGTTTTGTGGTGTAATGTGGCGGTGGTGTTTTGATGAAGCTATAATAGCGCTATTTGGCATAAATTTAATAGTGCTTGTTACCCATTATTATTTACCCGTTAATATAGATTCTATTAAAGAGAGATTCTTTGAGTGGAGTTTAGCAAAAGCTTCAGAGAATTCATGAACGATAATTACCGTGGACGTTCCACATTTCAGTTGGTTGATAGACCCTTTTCTGCTAAGCTTACTATTCATCTTTAGTTCATATTTCTCCGCTAGCAGCGGATTTTTGAAAGTTTGCATATCAATTTTATTAGCGTGTTTGTATGCTATAGTGTCTTTTGTATAGACAGTTATTAGACTCTTTTTCAAGGCTAATATTTTATTGAAATCAATTGTGTCTCTTATTATTAGGAAATAGAAAGAACTACGATTCCTTTTTGTCTATTCCTTTAAACACAAGAATCTGGTACCATTTTCATAAGTCTCATCTGCATCAACCTCTAAGTTTGGATAGGTTTCGAAAGTAACTTCACTAATCTCATGAATGACTCTGTTAGCAGGTTGGCAAGAACTAAATAGGAATGTGGATGCAACGGCCAGTTGGATTATTCTGCTCATTGAAATTACGATGGGAGAGGCTAAGCCATTGGTCATATGCCATCAAACCGCCATAGGCACAATCAAGTGAAATATACCGTAATCATTAAAAGGGTACATCCAATATATAAAGAACTCGATGTAAAAAAAATCCTTACAGATAAAAACTTCCAAACACGACATATTGATTGTGTTGGCAGAGGAGACCGATGGAGTACTTACTCTGGTCATAGAAAATTTATGTACTTGGCTTATTGAATTATCTACAATGAGCCAGTACTCGTTCAAAACCTTTCACACGTAATAAGTGTATCCCTTTTTATCTTAGCACAGAATTTTTCATATCAAAGGCTAATCCGATATAGGTGTTGTTATTAAATTCAAATTCATCTATTATTTCCCAATCCAATTTTTTGATGTGTGCCTTTGTTGAAAGGGTATTGGCTTTATTTATAAAGGTGATCGCAAACGGATATTTTTTGTAAAATTCAGTTCGCATTTCCTCAAAAATTAAGTTTAATAGACCCGTGCCGCGATAATTTTTATCAATACAAATGGGTCCATATTGAAAGCTATTCTCTGTCGTGATTTTTTGTTGCTGAAAAGACAATGTTGGGAAACGCGAGACCATAAAGTTAAAAATTTCCCATTGCTCAAAATATTTCCAACTTCCAGAAAAGGTGTAGGCAATAATTATATCACGCGCATTTTCGGCGATAAATATTCCGTTTTGCTTTATTATTTCTTCAATTTGATTGACCGTAAAAGGTGTAGTTACAAAACCATTTTTGCGTGCTACTTCATTTAAGTTATTGTATAGATTTTCTTCCTGAAGGGATAAAATGCCCGCTATATCATGGCTATTTCCTATCCTCGTTTTTACCATTCCTCTGTCCTTTTACTATTTCTCCTTTTGCCAAGTGGGGAGAAGGCTTAATTGCTTAGAACTAAGTTACCAAAAGGGAACATAGCAATTTCTTCAAAAACTATTTGTCCTTTATATTTTAATACTTTTTTGGCTAATACCATAATAAGTCCTTGAATTTTAAATTTAGGTTTCTTTTCTGTTGTGCCAACGAATAATAAAGTGAGCCTGTAGACGCGATTTGATTTCGTTGGATATACATGAGGGGAGATACAGAACGAAGCACATAAAGTGGCACTAGAATGCCAAGTTTGCCGGTAAAGGTTTTTTTTCATGAAAAAGGGAGAATGCCTGAGGTAACAGGATGGCGAGTCTCAAGAGCTATCGAATGTCATTGACTGACAAAATGCTATTTTTAGCGCTGAAGGTTTACGAATTTTTTATTATCATGGCGCTTCCTTGCCAATCGCATAGCTCGATGAGAGATTCAGGAATCGTTACCAAGAATTCATTGATCGCCTTAGGTATGCCCTCCCAATCATGGTTGTAATCATGTACGATGATTATGCCGCCTTTATTTAATCGAGGGTAGAAAAATTTTAAAGCCGCTATAGTGGGCGCATATAAATCTGCATCGATATGAACAAATGCAAATGTTTCTGATTCCAGCCCTGTTGATGTTTCAGGAAAAAATCCTGGCCTGAAGCGGAGATTGTCATTTCCATCCATGTAGCGCAGCACGGTTTCAACGCTCGTGTCAGCAAATGTTTCTGTCGTAAACCGATCGTCAGTCTGCTTTTCAAGCGCCAAGTCTTCTTTTTTAAACCCTTCAAATGTATCAAAAAGGTAAAAGGTTCGATCCTCATCCATATGATGTATTGCCCTGGCTGTTTCCCCTTTGTGAACACCTAACTCGGCAAAAGCGCCACTGACGCTGTTCTTCTTTAATTGTTCTACCTGAAACCATAAATTGTAAAGGCGGACTTTATCCCGATACGTTCGTTCTATTTTGATAAGCTTCTTGGAGATCATTTTTTTTGAGACCGCAGTTTCCCAAGCATATGGCTTACTTATTTTATACGACCAAAACGTCTCTAAATATTTGTACACAAGAAATAATAAGGCGACAAGGAATACGATGTTTGCCGTTTCCCGAATAGTGATATGTGCGAGTATAAAATTCATTTAGCTTAACATTGGATGGATGATAATGAATGACATATTACAAAATTTGATCTCTGAGGTTTTATCCATTTCGCTTTACTAAAGGGCGCCTACAAATATATTTCAAAACGTGTTGATGGGCCTCATTCATCTTTTCTAAAGCTTCTTCAGTATACCTAGTTATCTTCTCCATTTATAAGGACATTTAAGGTCTCTATAAATGCGATTTAATTCAATGCTTTTGGTACTATTTCTCTATGCTTGCATGGAATAAAAATCAATTATCCGTATTCATACTTCGCTTTTTCCGATATTCTTGGTTATCATAAACCTACGAGTTACAACGGATTGTAGAACACCTCTCCTATTTGCAGTAGGCGGTTGATCCGAACGAAAAGTCAGAACTAAAAAATTACGAAGGTCATCTCTTCCAGAAGGTGAAGTTGCATGGGGAGACTGTTGAGAGATCAATACAAAGCAGTCTTATAGCCGCATTATTGGTGCTTGTATCGGCGGGGTATAGCTAAAAAACACGATGTGCTGGAAATCTGTTATGAAGTAGTACTCGTATAGTTTAAAGGATTATTCCTCAGCTTTAAATCGGGAATTAATTACGACCGATCTCGATCAGCTAGGGCCGCAACACCAACGGTTGTTGCGGCCCTAGAGACCAAGTCGTTTAATCAAAATTTTAAAGCATTTCGCAAACGCGATTTAACGAAATTATCTCGGGTATAGTCAATAGCAAATTTTGCTAGCTGCTTAATTTATGGATACCAAAAAGATATAAGTATTCAGCGCCATGTAAAAAAAGGCGGGTAAAGAAATCCAAATGCTGTCCTTTAATCTTATTCTCACGATTAGACCAGAAAACATAAGCAACGCAAGACCTAAAGAGGAGATCGTTAAAATTGGATTGAATTTAAGTCCTACAAGAAGACCTGTTGCCCCCAATATTTGTAATATTATTGTTGCTAGACCAAGTTTCTCTAATCCAAAACGTTTAAACTCTCTTTTCATATTTGGTGAGATGAAGTAGGAGGTGGCATAACCGAAAAAGGATAAACTAGATATTAAAATGTATATTTTTTCTATATCCATATTTGATTATTGAATTGATGATAAGGCGATAAACGCACTTAAAATCAAAAGAATTAGAGAGGGTAAATGTTTAATAAATGGGTTACTTATTTTAAAATGAAAATATTGAGCACCTACCATCAACAGCCCCATCAAAGCAGCAGGAATAAGCACGAGTGAGGGATACCAAATACCCACAACAAGCAAGGTAGCTAGAGAGGTTTTTGTTGCTCCGATTAGATTTCGGGTCAAATCACTTAATCCAAATTGTTCGAACTCTTTAAGGACATTATGAAACCTGAAAATCCAAACATAAGCAACAGATATAGCGACAGTTATTTGTGCTAATTTTATTAAATATTCCATGTTATTTTATTAAATCTTTCTTACTCGTATGGCTTTTCGGAATTCGCCCCGTTTTGGAATAGGGTACTGGTCTCCCTTTTTTAATTTCATTCTATAATCGTAAATAACGCTAATGAATGAGCATTGTATCCACACTTGGATCACACAGTCAATCTAGTGAAATCTCTCTCTCCCTACAAGCGGCAGTATCCAAAGTAGCGTAAATACTTGTGGTTGCCCCCTGTCGGAAACTTCCACTTTCTGTGTGATCATGAGTCGGAATCGGCGCGCCAGCTAACGATAAAAATACGCTTAGAAAAGACCTATTTAATCAGCCATGAAACGGAACGTAGGTCCTTAAGACAATGTAAGTAAAGACATGTGTTTATATGCTATAATAGGGTATTATCCTATTCAAAGTGCTCAGTAGTGTATGCCGGTTAGTATAGTGATTTATAAAGAATTCATAATTTGCACCATCAAGTTTTAACTCGGCTAGCGGTAGTCTTTCTCCATATTTTTTGGTTTATTAATTTCACCACCAAGAACCAAGGCTGCCGAAATAATCATTAAATTTTTAATGATGTATTGCCCTTCTAATGTGGGCAGAAAAATATTGTTCGACTGAAAAGTGACATCATTTAGCACAATCAAAGGCATAAAAGTACCTACCATCTGTGCGAGTAAAAGGACAATCGCTAATCTTGTTGTTTTGTTAAAGAAAAAGAAAACACCAATGACAACTTCCCATATGCCAATAACGATTAACCAATTATCTGGAGAACCGAAGGGCAGCCAGATCACAGTTGCCTTTAACAAACCCTCTGCTGCTGAGAGACCCAATGGTTTTAGTATGCCAAACCAAATAAATATTACACCGAATGATAAGCGAATAGCAGGTATGCTGGCGCTCCTCATATTTTTTATAATTCCCCTATCTAATTTGTCAATTATCTCTTTCATGATCGCGTTTAAAATTTTAAGTACAGCAGTTATTTGTAGTGGCTATTTTTTTATAATGTCCAATTATGATTCTAGGATATTACATCTATATCTTGAAAGGGGCATTTGTGTTATACAAATTGTTTGCGCTATTTTTAGATTTCGTTCTTACTCAATTTTACGCTAAAACAATCATTATCTATTACTGCCGGGGCTTGTTTTTGTTCATTAGATATGGAGATAACAAGAGATTTTATCCCAGTCCCATCAATACAAATTTCATAATGCATGGGGGTCGTCTTTTAGTAAAGGCTATTGTCTCTAGGTCGGTCGGTTATATCTTTATCTAAGTAATCATTGTGAGGAGAAATAGATGATTTTAGTAATCATTACATCACTGATGCGGAAGACTCTTTCTAATCATTCCTTTTAGAAATTTCCAAGTTCACGTGTGTTTTACCGCGTGTATTCAAACGAAAAAAATAACGCTACGCCCAAGCCACACCAGTCAGAAATGTAACCGAAATCATTATTGGCCGTTTCTCCCCAGCAAAATCCTCGGGTTTTGACTCAAGCTTTTTTAAATAAATACATGTAATGGCAAGTTATGAGACGAGCGTTTCGGGGAGGATAATATTTCGCACTCAGAAAAACCATCACTGTGTTTTAGTTCAGAATGTAAAGTTTATTACTTTTTGCCACGTTCAGTAAGCTGACTTGGCTTGACTAAAATGGGGTAAATGGATTGCTTTGACAAGCTTTCTGGAAGGTAGAGAAGCTTTTTCTAGCAGTATTGGTAGCTGATTTGGTTACATAGTGTTAGCGTTATTTTATTTTTATACTAATGCTTTTTTCAACGAGTATGTTGTCGGATAGTGTTCCGTTCTTTCCATTGGCAATAGCCGTTCTTTCAAAAACTCCTCGCTTGTTCGGAGCTACAGTAAATATTCCAATTCCTTCCTCAGTAAATTCAACGTTTTTGCCATTGACTGAAATATCAATAATGTTTGGTGTGTGTTTAGATCTAGCGGCGAAAAATATTTTTCCTTTATACGGTTCTCCATATTTGAGTTCGGTTAAATGAGGTTCAAAGAACAATCTTAAAAAACCGTAATTAGCTTCTTTAGGTACGGCAGCTTTTACCATTTCTTCCAGAACGCGGTTAGTTTTTTCGTTTAACTCAAAGAATGCAAATATCCCGATTAAATCAGTTGGCAAATTATCATTTAGTTCTGCGGTATTGCTTGTATCAAATATGGTAGGCCAGTCTTCATTCCATTTCTTGACTGCCGAAATTATGGGATGAGCATCTTTAGAGTAATTAATTAGAGCTTTTCCATAAAGTATGCGTCTGATTCAAAATGTTTGAGATCAAGGCTTGCGACAGAGAAAAAAGCGCATATCCCTTATGTAAATGAGTATTTTTTGACGAACGCAACGAAGAGTTCGGATATTATGGACAGACTCATTAATTAATGTTTTCGTTGCGGATGTAGGATCAATGAGTCTGTCACGTTTTGCAACAAGCGATTGGTTCTCTATGCCATGGTCTAGCAATGTTTTTTCCACATTGATTATGAATTTTTTCTAAGCTCCCTCTGATTCAGCTATTCTTCGACTAATTGAATCAATTACAGCTTGATTACCACAAGAAGAGAAAAGTATTGAGACGATTAAGTAGGTAATATTCTTTATAGTGTGATTGGTGATAGCGCCCGTATATTCAGCCCGAGCTCACAGCTGTATTATAGCACTAGATTAGTTAATTCTGCTGCGCTCGGCAAGGGAAGGCTCACAACGATTCAAAGTGGCACTTCGGTCAGAATGATGAAAATTCTGCGAACAGAACTCAGTACTGTTTCCCAGCCGCAGATCCACTGTCGAGTTGTTCAGAAACAGGCTAGAAAGCAATTTGGCATATAATCGATTGCGCCTGTTACCCACTGCTTACTTCACTTGCCATCTCCACTGCGCCACCATTTTAGTTCCGTTTTCAGGAATTACTTGGTATCCCGAGTCAAACTTCAATTTGCGAAACACATGATTGGTTCCATAGTTCTGCCAAATTTCAATTGTAAAGCTTGAGTCAAGAGGAATGAGTTTAAAAATTCCGTTCTTGGAATCTTGTTCGGTTATTTTGACATTATCCTTGGCTTTAATCGATACGGGATATTCATCAAATTCCCAGACTTTGACTTTTATTGCCTGTTCTTTTTCGATTTCAAAAACTGGGTTTTCGAGTTCGTTTGTATCTGTTATTTGGACAGTTAAACGATAGAAATTAGGATCGTTTCTCATTGAGCTGCTGTAGATGGTATCGGTCCAATGTTCCAATTCTGTTTTTCCAGTTTGAGTGCTGGTAGTGCAGGATGCAAAAATGAGACTTACAAGAATTATTTGGAATCGAAGCATTTTTGTGGTCAACAACCGGCTATGTGTACCGGTACACATAGTCGCATTGTAAGTTTTCGTGTTAATCTAAGGTATTTATAATATTTATGAAAGAATTATCTACCAAATTCGTGTAAACCTCTGTTGTTCTACTAGCATGCTGACCAAGAAGTGAGGGTATAAGCGTAGGTCAGTTCCAGATTCCCATAGCGTACCGTGCGTCGTTCCAGTTGCAGAGTGATGCAGCATAGCTGACAGCCATTATTTCCGGCAGAGGTAAGAAGGATGATGATGTCTTTTTGACGTATATTTTGGTTCATTATTTCACCAGCCTCGTATCAGGATTTGCGCCATACCAGCCAAACCAAAATGCCCGAAAGGCAGGGTAGCGGTTATAAATTACACCATTGTGTGACAGTTCATCTTCCGTCATTTCCCAGCGATGGTCATCAGTATCGGTCAATACTCCTTTTTTGTATTTCACAATCGGTTGACCTTTGATCTCATAGACTCTATTGGCCCCCGACTTATCAGTGAGGATCATAAACTCTTGACCATTGACCGTTTCGTAGGCGACTTTATTTTTGTTCAGATACCTTGTATGCATGGCTACTGAAGAGCCATTTTTTTTAATCACCAAAACTTCGTCCTTGTTTGCGAGACTTGTATCCACATTTCTGACAGAAAACATGAGCTCATCCGTGGCAAAATATGCGGCATAAGCAACGCCTTCTCCATAATTTCGCTGCAGGCCTGTTTCTATAGCCAACACTTTTGTGTTTGGATGAGCCGCTTTCCATGCACCCCAAGTTGTGGTGACGATTGGGTGATAATCCAGTACTATTCCTTGGTTGATCAATGGACCTACGACAGGTTTGCCATCGAGCGTGCTCCACAGAGATTGCGTGTTTTGGTCATACATCAGCTTGTTTGACCGATACAAGAAACCACTTGTGCCTAGGCTAAAATCTTGCACATCATACGCGATGACCGTGCCACACAAAGTGCAATACACGCCCGCAATATTGACACCACCTATTTCATCGACAAACATCTCGTGCCAAGCCAGTATTCGCTTAGGATAAGCGCGCACATCTCCATTAATGGCTATGCCGAAAACAACGTTGCTGTCATCAAGATAGCTGGCTTCACTGGCCGAGATCATTTTTGGTTGTCGAAGAGGAGGGATGCCATCTTGGACCACTCCGCCCCAACGTATCTCTGACGGTTCAATGAGTATTTGATCTTGGCGATCCAAGAAATAGGCTTCAAAATGCTCATCAATAAATGTATGGAGATGGGCTTTGAAATTCATATAACCGGCATCCATGACCACTTCTTTTTTCCACCACCACGCATACCATTCGTTGAAGTTGGTGCCAAAGTCCTCCCCTGTTTTTTCACGAAGGACATTGAGCAACCGGGTTGATAAAGGAGGGTTTCTTAGCAAATAGAGCATTTCGATGGCCAATAAGGGAGATTGCGTATTCCAATCCGCCTTTAATTTATTCACTTTGTTGGTATGGACGGATATTGGCCAGTTTTCATTGAGCGATAGGAAATCGTCATATTGGGTCTGACCAAATGTTGCCAAAGAAATCAAAATCATAAAGCCGAGCAAAAAATGTTTCATGACTTGAATAACGCCAATTAAAGCAAAAAGTCCCAAAAACGGTAACGTCCATACGCGTTTTGTCTGATAGCCGATAACGGATTTTTTATTTTATAAAGCTTCAGCACGCGGTGCTTACTCTTCTTTCAAATAATCTACAGGGTTTACTCTGGTCGCTCTGAAGGTTTGGATACTCATGGTTGCCACGGTCATCACCATCATGATCAAGCCTGAGGCGGCTATGGTCACCGGGGAAATAGACGTGCGCAATTCAAAGTTTTCAAGCCATTGATTCATCAAATACCAGCTGACAGGTGCCGCAATCACAAAGCCAATGGCTAGCAGTCTTCCAAAACTACTAGAAAGCATCACCCAAATATTGGTTGCAGTAGCACCGAGCACTTTTCTAATTCCAATTTCCTTATTGCGCTTTTCTATAACGAAGATGATCAGTCCTACCAGTCCAAGGCAGGCAATAAAAACCGCGAGTATGGCAAGGCCTTTTAATATTTCACCCATCTTGATCGTTTGGTCAAAGAACTGAAGATAATCCTGATTGGCGAAAGTGTAATCAAAGGGAGCTTTAGCATTTTGATCAATCCAAAGGGCATTCACAGAGGCGATTAAAGCGCTGACTTCTATACCACTCAGATTTTCAGTCGTGCTTATCGTTAGGCTAGTCGCCTGATTTCTATAAACTACCGCCTCATTGGAGAAAATGGCAAATGGATATTTTGTGTAAGACAGGCTTGTATTAAAATCTTGAATAATACCAACGATTTTGAACTCTTCTCCACCTCCATAGACAATGCTTTGGTTCAAGGCGGCTGGCGCATCTTCAAAACCAAAGGCTTTGGTCAGGTATTCATTCACGATGATATTCGTCGACTCATTGCGGCCTTTATCGAAGTTTCGTCCCAAGAGTAATTGCAAGCCATAGATATCAAGAAATTTCTCATCGGCGGTCAGGTAATTAACGGAGATGCTTTTGTCTCCTTCTTCTGTATTGGAGAAATTATCAAAATCAAAAACCATCGGAGGAGTGTCAGAGCTTTCGGTCACACCTTGCACTCGGGAATCGGAAAGCAACTCGTATTTAAAAGCATCGATCGATGTTCCAAGTCGCTGTGCATTTTCGATAATGAGTTTATTCTCTTTATCAAAACCCAAATCAATGTCTTCCCAAAAAGCCACTTGATCCTGTACGACCAGCGTGCAGGTGATCATGGCAATGGAAATCACAAACTGTAGTGTCACCAAGCCATTTCTGATACCGCTATCTTTTAGCCCCTGCGACATTTTACCTTTCAATACTTGCGATGGGCGAAAGGAAGACAGATAAAATGCAGGGTATAATCCACTGAAAATACCGACCAATAGTAGACTGATGCCAATGATCAGTAAGGCAACAGGAGAAAAAAGCGGCATGACGGACAAGGACTTGCCTGTGGCCTGATTAATCATCGGTAATGCCAATTCAACAAGGAAAAATGCCAATGCTGCAGCAATAAAAACCAGTACCATTGATTCCGTCAAAAACTGCGTGATCAATTGAGATTTGTTGGAGCCAATTACTTTTCTAATGCCCACTTCTTTGGCCCGAGTAGTGGAGCGTGCAGTCGCAAGATTGATATAATTGATAAGAGAAAGCCCAAGGATCAATCCTCCGATGATGATAAGGATATAAATATTGGTGATGTTTCCCACTTGATTAAGTCGGCTGTAAACATGGGAGGATCTTAAATGAATATCGGCCATTGGCTGAATGTATAAGTCCCATTTTTCCCCAGAATCCAAAAATTCTTGATAGCTGATGCCACGATATTTTTGGAGAAAGGATTCCAAATATTTACCCGGTACTGCGGCGACTTTTTCAGCGACCAAGTCGGGATTGGCATCTTCGCGCAGTGTCCCAAAAGTCACAAACATGGTCCACATCCATGAGTCGTCTCTTTGCTTTACACGCGGCAAGGAAGTCATGGAGACCAAAAAGTCAAACTCGATATGTGAGTTTAGTGGCACGTTTTGGCAAACACCCGTTATTTGATAACTGGCTCGATCATTATTTTCCCCAATTTCTAGTTGCTTTCCAAGCACGTCGGTGGTGCCAAAGTATTTTTCTGCGGTTGCAGTCGTAAGGATTATACTATTTGGGTTTACCAGCGCAGTAGCACTATTTCCTTTGACCAAAGGGAAGGTGAAGACATCCAAAAAGTTGTGGTCTACGGCGAGCATATTGCCTTCTTCATACACAATAAGGCTTCCGTTGAGGTCGCCAGAAACAAGCATGTGGCTCAAAGGATGTACGCGGGTGATCGTTTCAAATTCTGGTATTTCACGCTCGATAGCTCCTTTTACCGCTGGCCCTGTGGAGCCAAATAATGCATCGTCATCTCCCCAAATAAAGGTCTGATTGACGCGATAAATGCGGTCTATTTTTTCATGAAATCGGTCATAGCTCATTTCATGCTGTACATATAATCCAATAAGAAGACAAGCACCAATGCCAAGGGATAATCCAACCGAATTAAGTCCGGCGAAAAACTTTTGGCGTTGTAAATTTCTTAGGGTGACAATGAAGAGATTTCTAAGCATAATGCACGAGTTTAAAAGTAAGGTGCCAATAGCTTGCCAAAGTATTAACTAGTTAATAATGAGCAGGTTGTGATTAAGTTGACTTTTTAAAACGTACGCATTCGAACGGTGCTGTTCATTATAGTTGGATATTTGCTATGTTTATGATGCATTCCTCTAAGTCGACCAATGCATTGACTAAGCTAAGCTGCTCGAAACTGGACAAGTCCTCAAGGCTAATATTCCTTTCTTTCACTTTGCCAGTATCCAATAAATATTGTCTTCTCGTTCCGGCGAGCAAGTGACTTTTTGGTACATACCAATGATCACCATCCCAAAATACTGGGTTATAATAAAAGGCATCCGTGATAAGACCTTTTTTGATAATGAGAATTTCATCTGCTTCTTTCCGTAATGCATAAAGATGCGCTAGCGCGCTGCGGTCTTGGTATTTATGCGAGTAGCTAATGTGATCATCGTATACACATTGTACGTTATTTATTTGTCTCGGTAGGTGCTCATGCACGGCTATTTCCCATGTTTTCTCATCATATAAAAAGCGCACTTTCCTTTTGGAATTACCTTCCAATGGTGGGAGCAATTGACGGAGATCATGTGGGGTTTGTGCAGTTGAAAATAGGGAAGCAAAAGCCTTTGATACTCTTTTCTGATGCCAGCAAAGAAGGGGATAATGACCCGATTCAAAACAAATGGTTTCCAGTAGCATGCCGCAAATGAAATGAAAAGTGACGAATAATCATTAATTTCAAATGATATGCGCCACTTTCTCCTCGATACAATCTTCTGCACACTTTTTATCTTCGGTCTTGTAGGACTATTTGCCAGCGGCACAATGTTCAATATATTTTATGAGGAGGATCCTGTTGGGGATATGTTTGCTGATTTCGAACTGACTGATTTGGTCATGTCTCAGTTACAAGAACCACCTGCACCTAGTGAGGATATTATTTTGGTCAACATGGCTTATGCAAATAGAGAAAAAATAGGGAGATGATTTAAATAATAGAAGTGTATGATCCTGCCGTAATTGGTGTGGATGTTACATTCAATGAGCCAAAGCCGTAGAAAGAAGACAGCCTTTTCATAGCAGCCTAAAGCAAACAAAACAGGTGGTTATCGGGAGTAAAATAAGACGGACAAACCTTGACATAGATCGGGTCGATACATTAATCGTTCCTTCAAAAAGAATCACAGAACATGCCAACGTAGGCTTTATAAATCGAATCACTGATGCTGCCAATCAGGACGAAGTGAAAACAAACCGAGAAATGGTCACTAGGGCAAGGGTAAAAGGACTTGAAGAACTGCAATTGACTTTTGCGGTAAAATTGGCTGAGTACAAGAGCCCAGAGGCAACCCAAAGATTTTTAGCGCGCGGCAATACAATAGAGACGATCAATTACCGAGGAAATGTGATGGATTTCGGTCGCTCTGCCTTTGGTACCGGTTATTACGTGCTCGACTATAATGATATTTTTACTCGTCATTTTTCAGCGGACTTGCTCGAAGGCAAAGTAGTTATTCTTTGTTTTTTAGGGGAATATTTGGGTGATCTACAAACCCGAACTGACCTTTATTTTACGCCACTCAATAAGCGCTATGTCGGTAAGTCAACACCAGATATGTTTGGAGGAGTTATACATGCAAATGCTGTTTCCATGAACTTGGAGGAAGATTACATTCACACGATGGGTAAAAAATTGTCAATTACGATAGCCATTCTGCTTTGCTTAGCGAATGTATTTGTTTTCAAAATGGTTTATGCTTCCTTGTCTAAATGGTAAGACGGCATTACGAAGCTCACTCAGTTTTTTGAGTTGTTGATTTTGGTGTTTATCATGATTTTCCTTTTTGAGTCGTATAACTGTAAGGCTGATCTGCGCCTTGCGCCTATTCTCATTACTTTGTCAGGCGATTCGATTGAATTCTACCATGGCGTGATTAAAAATATTTTATCCAGAAAGGATAGCGCGGAGTTATGGAAGGTAAAAAACCCTTTTCGAATCAGTTAAAGTGGTAAATAAACCTTGTCGATCATTTCTTGGTACTCACTTTTGGCATCACTGAAAGAGGTAATTCCACCGCCACTTCGATAATAGCACTTATCATCTACTTTTTCAATAAAGCGAATCATGACGCCACTGTCTAAGTTTTTGCCGTCAAAGTAGCCGCAAATACCTGTGTAATATCCTCTTGCTTGTAGCTCTGATTTTTTAATGATCTCCAGCGTTTTCAGTTTTGGTGCTCCCGAAATAGAGCCAGCGGGAAGGAGGTTGAAGATTACCGTTCCTATTTTCCCTTGGTATTGTTCCATCAATTTCCCTTTGATCTCAGAGCTTACCTGCAACAAGTTTTTATCCTGTGTTTTGATTTCTGACACATATCTAAACTTGGTCAATGCCACTTCATTGGCGATTTCGCTTAAATCATTGCGGATTAAATCCACAATAGTTACATGCTCGGAAATCTCTTTTGGGTTATTGAGCAGTGTTTCTTTGGCATTGGGCAAGGCTGCATCGATCGTTCCTTTCATCGGATAGGAGTAGATCTCATCATCGATGATTTTTACAAACGTTTCGGGCGAAAAACAGACGAATTCGTCTTTGTAAAGCACCTTGTATTTCCCATGAGACTGATTGAAAATCTCCAACAATGAAAAAGATGTTTCAATAGGTGTTTTGAACGTCAAGTTGACCAAAAAAGAATTGCCAAAGTTGATTTCGGCGACCACACGATCAAATGACTTCTCAAATATTTCGGCAGATACCGGGTGCTTTTTAAGTTTTGATTTTGAGTTATTGAGGTGATTTTGGTCCTTATGGAATTCAAACTGTAGATGTTCGAAATGGTGCTGTTCACTTCCCTCCATGACAAACGCTTTTTGCCCAAGAAAATCGGTAAAGAAGAAAAAAGGTGCTCCAGCTTGCGCCAAATCATCCATCTTTTTGATAGCAGTAACTCTATCAATGATCATTTCTTCCGAAACATTCTGTTAAAGATCTTTTTTTCAAACTCCCAGAAAAAATAAAATTGACCAAAAAGGAAGCCATAGGCCAATAAAATAACATTGTAAATTGGCCAAATTAGAATAAAATAAATAATGCTAACCAAGGTTGAAGCCTCTCCATCATTAATAAAAAACGCAATAACTGGGTTTTTAAGAAACATAACAGTAAATCCCGTGCAAGCAAACACGATCAATACTATAATTACTTGCCGTGCACTGCCTAGCTTCCACCTCGTTTGTAGTTTGTCAATCCAACTCATCAATTAAGGAATTGTAAAGGTTCCAGTTTGGTTTCGAAATAAGTGATATTTCTTCTTTTTTCACTGGATGAATAAACGTGAGCTTGTAGGCGTGAAGACTGATATTGGTATCTTCCTTCGGTTTGTGGTAGCCATACTTTAGGTCTCCTTCAATAGGATGACCAATTTTGCTTAGCTGAACCCTGATTTGATGAGGTCGGCCAGTGGTTGGTTTTACTTCTAGTAGCGAATGTCCTGCAATAGCGCCCAACAATTTGTAGCTCAGCTCAGACCTTTTTGCACTGCCCTTTGGCTTATTAATGGCCTTTGTTACGTTGGTTTCATTGTTTTTGGTGAGATAATGAACGAGTACGTCTTCATGATTATCAGGAGTGCCTTTTATTACGGTGAGATACGTTTTAGCGATTTGATCCTTTTGAAACATTTTACCCAATCGCTCCAAGGCTTTGGTTGTTCTTCCAAAAATGACCAAGCCAGAAACAGGACGGTCTATTCTATGCGCGGGATTTAGAAAAACATCGCCCGGCTTATCGTAGCGCTTCTTAATATAGGTTTTGGCCCATTCTGTCAATGTTTTATCTCCGGTCTTATCACCTTGTACTAGCATGCCAGGCGGCTTATTCACAATCAGCAAATGATTGTCCTCGTATATTACTTCAGGTGCTATTTTCATCGTAGGCAAAAGTAGATAGGTTAATTGACCTAATTGCAATTATATAATGCAGATCTCTTGTCCTAAAACTGTGAGGCTAGAGAATCAACTTGATTTATTTGGTTCAAATGGAAATAAGGCATTAATCTTCGAAGGAGTATTTTTCAAGTTTTACTGGCTCAACCAGGCTTCCTTCTTCCTAATGGCCCGTATGGAATAGTTTACAACAAGTAAATGATCATTCTGAAAACAAGTACAACGCAGATATCGGATATTATGGACAGACGCCAATTCCTGCTCAGGAATAGAGGCAAAAAAATCAACCCCTTATACCACTATTAGAACTCATTGATATTGTGAAATTTGATATCTGGAAAATTATCTTCTACCATTTGTAACCAGGATAAGGATTCTGCCATGAAAACGAGTTTACCTTCTTTGTCCTTTGCGATATGTCGAAATTTATCCTTCACAAAGGCATTCAGTTTCTTTTCATCTTTACTGCTGATCCAGCAGGCTTTATGAATGTTGACATGGGCAAATCTTGCTTTTGCATTGTACTCATGCAATAAACGATGTTGCAATACTTCAAACTGTAAAGCTCCCACGGTACCGACTACTTTTCTAGCACCCATCTCATAGGTGAAAAGCTGTGCCACACCTTCATCCATCAATTGAGAAAGCCCTTTTTCTAATTGCTTAGACTTCATCGCATCCATATTGATAACTTCTTTGAAAAGTTCAGGAGAGAAGCTTGGAATGCCCTTGTAATTGCTTTTTTCCCCTTCGGTGAGCGTATCGCCTATTTTGAGATTTCCAGTGTCATATAGTCCGACGATATCTCCCGGAAATGCCTCGTCCACTGTTTCTTTTTGCTGTGCCATAAAGGCAGTGGCATTAGAAAATCGTAAGTTTTTTGCATGTCTCACGTGGTAATAGTTATTTCCTCTTTGAAATTTACCTGAGCAGATTCTGGCAAAGGCAATTCTGTTTCTATGCTTTGGGTCCATGTTGGCATGGATCTTAAATATAAAACCAGAAAATTTTTCTTCTTCAGGATTAATAATACGCGTTTCTGTTTCACGTGGTACTGGTGGTGGAGCCAAATCAATGAAGCAATCCAGCAGCTCGCGGATACCAAAATTATTCACCGCGCTACCGAAAAAAACAGGAGCTACTTCTCCATTGAGATAAGCATCTCTATCAAGCGGATCGTAGACACCATTGATGAGCTCTATATCGTCTTGAAGTTCTTTGGTGGCAGAATCAGACAAATACTTATTAAGATTTGGGTCGTCGACACCTTTGATTTCGACTACTTCGTTTACTTTTTTTGTTCTATTCGGCTCGTACAGGTTGAGGTTATTTTCATAGATATTAAAAACACCACGTAATGATTTTCCCATGCCGATAGGCCAGCTCATTGGGCGAACTTTGATATTAAGTTTTTCTTCTATTTCATCCAGTAGATCAAAAGCGTCTTGCCCTTCACGGTCAAGTTTATTGATAAAACAAATCACAGGAGTATTCCGCATGCGGCACACTTCCATCAGTTTTTCTGTCTGTCGCTCGACCCCTTTTACACAGTCGATGACCATGATCACACTGTCTACGGCCGTTAATGTTCTGTAGGTGTCTTCCGCAAAATCTTCGTGACCGGGCGTATCGAGGATGTTGATTTTCAGGTTTTTGTATTCAAAGCCCATCACTGAAGTAGCCACAGAGATACCTCTTTGCTTTTCAATATCCATCCAATCGGAACGCGTACCCATGTCGATTTTATTCGATTTCACGGCACCAGCAATCTGTATAGCACCACCGAAAAGCAGGAGTTTTTCCGTCAATGTGGTTTTTCCCGCATCTGGGTGAGCAATGATTCCGAAGGTTCTTCTTTTGTGTATTTCTTGTGTTAAAGTTGACATTTGCGCTTCCTGACTTTGAGGCGCAAATTTAGAATATCTTTCTGTCAACTTATTTATTTCCTTTGAGGACAGTTACGATTTTAGGCGAGAGAGCTTTCTTCGAACCAGGATGGAATAGTTACTTGTTTCGTTTGCTTATGTCCGCAATAGCTACAGCGATACTCTTTCTCCAACAGTCCTTCTGCTAAATCTGTAGGTTCTTTGATCACTGTTTCATTGATGTCCTTCAATGTTCTGAAATCACACGCTTCACATAATAGGTGATGGTAATGCGTATCATACTTTTCGATCACTTTTTCACCAGTGTTTGCATTGAGCCATATGTCATAGTCGGCACTAAAAGCATGTTCCTCTTCGAGCATTTCTTTTGTCATATGCGCATTTTCCTCTTCTTCGCTAAGCAAAAGTAGGGGCTTACCATTAATCGGAGAATACATAGGATTAAATCGAATACGGGTGAGTCTTTTTTCCAAGATGAACGGGTAATAATATTTCAAAATCGCCCAACAGGTAAAACCGACGGCATAGGCAATAATTCCAGCAAAGAATGCGACAAAGAAATATTGGAAGATCGGTATATCACCCATCCAAATACTCGCTCCATAAAAGAAAAATAAACCAACACCAACAGAAAAGAAGTAGGAAGCTTTTCTTAATCTTCTTGATTCTTCCGCTGTTGCGAATCTATATTTTTCTGCTCTACGCGCTAATCTTTTCAAATCCAAATAGTACTTTAATTGAATGATCAATGCGATAACAAAACATAACCATCCGGTGAAAAGGATTATTTCAAACCAATTATCTGCTAGTGTTTTCATATCATTTATGTTTAAAGATTGAAATAACATAAGATGCTCAATAAAAACTATGAGGATAGTTGGTCTGAAAACTGATAGAAATCAATAGAAAGATTAATGTCCCAAAAGACTGATATGCTCGGTCACTACTTACATTCTTTGCTTTATAGTTCATGTGCATTTTAGCAGCACTAGCCATGAATTGGCTGCAAAACTTAATTTCTTGGTACAAACATCGAATACATTCCATTGGTGGTATATGAAGAGCATTAACCCTAAATTGCATCATTTTGAATGCTTCCCTGCCTGACGTATGACGCAGCTTGGGTTTAATTCAGTATAAAAATGTGGGAGTAAAATATTACATCATTACCGAAAAGAGATGCAAAAACCAGTTCGATACCTCATCTATTTCATCATTGGAATAATGCTGTTTTATACGCTTAGACAAGAAGGAAATGAAGATACGCTAACGACCTTACATGAATATGCGCCGGTCATTATCATATCTATTTTCGCCCTAATGCTTTTTGTAAAAAGTATAATAGAGAAAAAAAACCGAGAAGAATAAAATTTCCAAACCCGTAAACCAAAGTTTTACTCTTTTTTAAAGTCCTAAATGATAACCCTGCAGGCACGGGTCATTTCAAAAGACAGATAGTATGTCATTGTACAATGACATAACAGTCGGCTTCTGCTTCTACTTGCAATAAAGTCCTTGCATCACATATGACATTCTGTCATAATCTTCCATTTGGCACAACCATTGTCATTAAGAGGGAGAATAAGAAATTAAGGAGCTTAAAATAATATAAGAATGGGAAAAATTATCGGTATAGACTTAGGTACTACCAACTCTTGTGTGGCGGTAATGGAGGGAAACGAGCCTGTCGTTATACAAAATAGCGAAGGTAGACGTACCACACCATCTATCGTTGCTTTTTTGGACAATGGTAATGGCGAAAGAAAAGTAGGTGATCCTGCAAAAAGACAGGCGATCACCAATCCACAGAATACAATTAGCTCGGTGAAGAGATTCATGGGTAAAAAGTTTTCTGAGGTATCGGCAGAAAGAAAAAACATGTCTTACAGTTTAGATGCCGGATCAAATGATGTGGTTCGAGTAAAAATTGGAGATAGGCATTATACCCCTCAAGAGATTTCAGCAATGATTCTTCAGAAAATGAAGTCAACAGCTGAAGACTTTTTAGGTCACGAAGTAACAGAAGCTGTAATTACAGTGCCTGCTTACTTTAATGATGCGGAAAGACAAGCAACGAAAGAAGCAGGTCAAATAGCAGGATTGGAAGTAAAAAGAATTATTAATGAGCCTACAGCTGCAGCGCTAGCTTATGGGTTAGATAAGAAAAATGCTGAAATGAAGATTGCAGTGTATGACCTTGGTGGTGGTACATTCGATATTTCAGTCTTAGAACTAGGTGATGGTGTTTTTGAAGTAAAATCTACGAATGGTGATGTTCATCTTGGTGGTGATGACTTTGACGCAGTAATCATGAATTGGTTAGCAGAAGAATTCAAAAGTGACGAAGGTATTGATCTTAGAAAAGATCCAATGGCTCTTCAGAGATTGAAGGAAGCTTCAGAGAAAGCTAAAATAGAATTATCGAGCTCATCTTCTACAGAAATCAACTTGCCATATATCATGCCTGTTGATGGTATACCAAAGCATTTGGTAAGATCATTAAGCAGAGCAAAATTTGAGCAGCTAGCAGCTGATTTGATCAGAAGATCAATGGAACCTGTGAAAGCAGCTTTAAGAGATGCGGACTTGTCACCTTCTGAAATTGATGAAGTAATTCTTGTTGGTGGTTCAACGCGTATTCCTAAAATACAGGAAGAAGTAGAGAAATTTTTTGGCAAAAAGCCGTCTAAAGGTGTAAATCCTGATGAAGTTGTAGCGATTGGTGCGGCTATTCAAGGTGGTGTTTTAACTGGTGAAGTAAAAGATGTGTTGCTTCTTGATGTTACGCCTCTTTCTTTAGGAATTGAGACAATGGGTGGTGTGATGACCAAGCTTATTGAATCTAATACGACTATTCCTTCTAAGAAGTCTGAAACCTTCTCTACAGCTGCGGATAATCAGCCTTCTGTCGAAATTCACGTTTTACAAGGTGAAAGACCAATGGCGAAGGATAACAGAAGCATTGGTAGATTCCATTTGGATGGTATTCCACCATCACCAAGAGGTGTTCCTCAAGTTGAAGTAACCTTTGATATTGATGCAAATGGTATCTTGAGCGTATCGGCTAAAGATAAAGGCACTGGTAAAGAGCAAAACATTAGAATCGAAGCGTCTTCAGGATTGTCTGAGGAGGATATCGAGAAAATGAGACAAGAAGCTCAAGCCAATGCTGACAGTGATAAAGCTGCGAAAGAGCAAGTGGAAAAAGTAAACCAAGCAGATTCTTTGATTTTCCAAACAGAAAGTCAGTTGAAAGAATATGGCGAAAAGCTTTCTGAAGGAAACAAAACGGCCATTGATGGTGCTTTAACTAAGCTTAAAGAATCACACGCAGCGAAAGATTTGGCTGGAATAGACGCTGGCATGGAAGCATTGAATGCAGCATGGCAAGCGGCTTCTCAGGAGATTTACGCGGCTCAGCAAGGTGCTGAAGGTGCAGATAAAGCGCAAGGTGCAGATCCAACTGGTGGAGCGGCTGAGGCAGGAGCAGATACTGATGTCTCAGATGTTGAATTTGAAGAGGTTGAGGACGAGAAGAAATAAGTCATAAACCCTATTACATAGATGGAATCCCCGCTCATTAGAGTGGGGATTTTTTATTTTTAAGCTTGATTGTAACGCGCTATACCTTTATTGCATCCGAATTTAAGCGACGCAGATTGAATACTTTCTGGAAAAAATATATCACTAGCCCGGTAATTAATACAATTGGCAGAAAAATCTCCAACCGGCATTTTCAAGAAGGCCCCATTTTTATTGGAGGCTGTGGACGCTCGGGGACAAGTCTTTTATTATCAATTCTTTCTGCTCATCCTAAAATATTTACTTTCCCTCACGAAGTAGACGCTCACACTTCTTGGGTTGAAAAAGAAGGAAAAATCATTCCCGAAAGAATTGATCGTTTGTATCGACATTTGATCTGGTCTTCCATACCAAAGAGCGCAGATCGCTGGTGTGAGAAGCGCCCTTATAATGTTCGGTATGTACCTGAAATTCTATCATACTACGGAGCGCAATGTAAGTTTATCCATATCATTCGTGATCCGAGAGCAGTATGTACATCCATCCATCCAGAAAAACCAAACAAGTATTGGGTTCCGATAGAACGCTGGGTTACTGACGTTTCGGCGGGATTGTTATTTGAAAATAATCCACAGGTATCCACCGTAAAGTATGAAGACTTAGTAGGCGATACTCAGTTGACCATAGAAAACCTTTGTCATTTTCTGGCAATAGAATATGATCATAGGATCAAAGAATGGCTTCAATATGCGCGTGTGAAAACAAATCGAGCGTGGTTTGATGAGCTAGGGGAGATTCAGTCCGATTCACTCCACAAATGGAAAGAGCCTGAACATAGTCAACGTATTCAGGAAATATTGAACCATAAAGAAGTGCCACTCCTGATGAAACGACTTGATTATGCTCAGTGAAGATCTTTGATATCTAAATCCAAGATTATTTCTTAATATTTCTTTCAGAACGTCATTCTCAGCTTGACTGGGAATTTCATGAAGTAGATTATCAATTACTTAGAAGACTTTTCACCCTTTTGAGTCGTATCGAATGGTCGTTTTTTATAGAAAACGCGCCTTGTCAACCACTAAAATCTTTGCAATAGAATTCGTCACATTGAGCGAGGCACGAGCGAGATGCCCCCTTAGGACCTGCAATCTCATTTCGAGAGGAGCACCAGCATGTTCGCAAAATGAGATTCCAGTCTTGCTCGTCCCTCACAAACTAGACTGACGAGCGGATATCGCTAATTTCTTCCAGAACGTCATTCTCAGCTTGGCTGGGAATCTCATGAAGTGAGGTTCGAATCATACAGGGGGATTCTACGGATCAAGTATGAGATTTCAAGCTCATAATTGATTTTTTGCATGCTTTAAGCTGTATAACCTATGTTGTATCTCCCCATTTAAACACAAAAAAACCCTGACGATTTCGTCAGGGTTTTTACACCTATTGGGTTAAGTATAATTTCTTAGTTCTTGGTTAGGGTGATAGCCGAAGAAGTTCTGTCATTAACATTAATTTCTACTGTGTAGTTACCAGCTTCAGTTACAGGATAGTTTGGATCTGTAGCATATCCATCAACACCCCAATTGAAATCCCATAATTCATCCGTACGTATTTTAAACTCACCAACGACTAAGTCAAGTGTGATAGACCAAACAGCTATATTGCTACCGCTTTGAGTCATATTCGTATCACCATCCCAACCAGTTGGTGTTGCGCTTCCAATGATTCCAACTTCAGTTTTAGTGAATGAAATCTCACCAGATGTTGGATTCATAATCATAATATAAACTCCTGCGTCTGCCGCACCTACGAGTACATCACCACCACCAGAAACGAGGCTAGTTCCTCCAGGGAATTCAGCTCCACCCCATTGAGTGCCCCAATCTGCATTTGCTCTATACTTGAAAGCGCCTTCGTAAAGGGCCATGACATGTCTGAAAGTACCATCGCCAAAGTCCCTAAGGTTAGTATCGATTCCCCATCCAGTATCATCGCCAGTTGTGGCAGAACCTATGATGCTGATTGACGGAAACTTGATAAAGTCAAACTGATAGGCGAGTGTGTTATCATTGAAAGAAACCTTATAAAATGCTTCGCTCATAGTAGAAGGAATAGTAATAACAGCTCCTCCAGCATCAGCCACATCGTCCGGCTCATTATCACCCCAGGTCATAGTGTTGTTAAGGCTAACTCCTTCAGCGAAGAAGAATTGATCTCCTGCTTTTAATATTACTTCGGAGATTGTCCAAGTATTGTCCGCATCTAAGGAGAATTGATAATCGGAAGAACCTGCGAAACTATTGAAAGAACCAAGCATATATAGCTCGTCTACGTTCTTTGCTATTTCTACTGTAGGAGTCATTGTATAAGCGAAAGAGACATCATTGAATAATATGTCAAAATTTCCCTTGAAGCCACAACCCGTATTACCATCTTGCTCTCCACCATTCTTTGATTCCATCACACCATCACAGTCCTTATCACTCCAGTCTTCGTTAGTCGCGACTGTACCATCAAAGTCAGGATTTGCAGAAAATTTAAATTCATCTCCTTCTAAAAGGTCAACCCCCTTTAATTCCCATAAGTTATCACCGATCAACTCAAATTTATAGTCTTCTCTATCACTGCCATCAGCAGCTCCACCCCAGCCGGTGAATGATCCTAGTATATACATGGTAGGATAGCTTGCAGCAAATGGTAAATCAAATACATTGAATCCTTGAACGAAAGGTTCACTACTCAGGCCAGCAACGTCAGTAGCTACCACAGTGATTGTGTAATCGCCAACAGCTAACGCAGTTGATTCATTATCAGCAGCTGCCCACGTGACAGTAGCGCTAGTTCCAGAAACTGTTTGACTCGTAGTATCAATTGATTCGCCAGCGGCATCCTTCAATGTAATACTCACAGAGCTTAATGGAGATTGCTCTCCGTCAGATACCGTTACTACGATATCAAAACCCACACCTACTTTTACGGCCCCATTGGGGGTTACTTCACCTACAACAGGAGCGATATCCAGTGTATCAAAGCGACTCGTGATTTCTTCATCATCACAGGCTAAAATCAAACCGAACACGAGGAGCGGAGCGACCATCTTAGCTAAAAATTTCTTCATACTTCTTAACATTAAAATTTTACAACATGAATCATCAATTGAACACTATTCTGTTCAAATCGAAATTTAAACAATGTAATTATCTCAAAAATTGAATTAATAACCTCATGTTTTTTACCCAATTTTTATTGCAATCGATTGCAAAAATCAAATTGAGTAAGAAAAATGTTTTTTTATGGGTTAATCCTGTTTTCTGGGATATTTTGCACTCAATTAAAGTGTGAAGAAGTATGAAGAAATTAACTGGATTATTAAGTCTGCTGCTACTAGCGAGTGGCCTAAATGCGCAAATGATAAGTTTGAACCCTGCTGATGCTGATGGCGATAATGAGGTCTCCATCATTTTTGATGCTGCCGTAGGAAATGGGGAGATGGTGGGTTCCGATAAAGTCTACTGTCATTTAGGCGCTATCGTAAGTGGTCCGGATGGTACTGACTGGCAAAATGTCGTTGGTAATTGGGGACAGGACGATGGCATTGGCGAGATGTCCAAAGTAAGTGGCGAGTCTGATAAGTGGGAGCTCAAATTATCTCCCAGTGCGAGAGCTTATACGAGTACACCCGAAGGACAGACCATTTTTCGGCTATCGATGGTTTTTCGAAGTGCTGATGGAGCTGTCAAGGGAACGCAAGTTCCGGGGGAGTATAGTTGGGGTACCGTAGAGGGAAACCAAGACAATTATGTTGATCTCAATGTAGAAGCTTACATTAACCTTACCTCACCCCAATTTGCCGATGTGTTTTTAGTAAGTGGAGAAGCTTTAGAGATAAGAGGAGAATTGTCTGCAACTGCCTCCGAGCTCAAGATTTCGATTACCGAAGCTGGAGAAGAAACCATAGAAAACCAGACCAATGTATCCAGCTTGAACTATGATTATACTCCCAAAGGGGAGAATGAAATCATTATTGTAATCAGTGGTACAATCAGTGGAATAGCTGTCAATGCATCTAAGACTGTGAATGTAAGTATCAGAAATTCAAATAATGAATTAGCGCTCCCTTCAGGACTGATAAAAGGAATCAACTATCATGAAGATGAGACGAAAGTTACGTTGGTTCTTGAAGCTCCGGGAAAAGATTTCGTTTATGTTGTGGGGGACTTTACCAATTGGAGCGTAAGTGCTGATTACCAAATGAATGTCACACTAGATGGTGAGCTATTCTGGCTTGAAATCGCCGGCTTGACCAGCGCAAAAGAGTATGTTTTCCAATACTGGGTAAATGGAACGGAAGCTAGAGTTGGGGATCCATATGCTGAAAAGATAGCAGATCCTTGGAATGATTCTTCTATTCCTGAAGAGGTTTATCCCTCAAGTCAAATTCCAGCGTATGATAAGACGGATTATCAAATAGCCAGTGTATTACAAACAGCACAAGTTCCTTACGAATGGGCGCAAAGTGAAGAAACGTGGAAACGTCCAAAGCAAAATGAGTTGGTGATTTATGAATTACTCGTTCGTGATTTTGTAGGAAGTCACAGTTACACCGACTTGATAGACTCATTGTCTTACTTAAAAGGCCTTGGAATAAATGCGATTGAGCTCATGCCAATAATGGAGTTTGAAGGAAATGAAAGTTGGGGCTATAATCCTATGTATTTCTTTGCGCCGGATAAATATTATGGTACCGAGGATGATCTGAAAAAATTCATTGAAGCTGCACACCAGCAAGGAATGGCCGTGATACTCGATATGGTTCTCAATCATGCCTTTGGCCTGAATGCTATGGTTAAAATGTATTGGGATCCATCCAAAAACACGGTGACTGATGACAGTCCATGGTTTAACCCCGTAGCAACTCACCCTTTTAATGTAGGTTTTGATTTTAATCATGAGAGTCAATACACGAAGGACTTCATGGATACTGTCAACCATTACTGGATTAATGAATATCATTTTGATGGTTATCGTTTTGACTTGTCTAAGGGGTTTACCCAAGTAAATTCTGGAGATGATGTTGGTGGATGGTCTTCTTACGATGCGAGCAGAGTGGCATTGCTCAAAAGGATGAAAGAGGAGATTCGAAAATATGACGATGATGCATACATTATTCTGGAGCATTTTGGGGATAATCAAGAGGAAACCGAATTAGCGCAAAATGGCATGATTATGTGGCGAGGGAAAGGCTTTGATTTTCATCATGCAATGGGAGGCTCGTCTTCGAATTTTGGAGGTGCAGATGTTAACTCCCATGTAGCCTTTATGGAAAGCCACGATGAGCAGCGACTATTATTCGAAACGTATCTAAACGGCCAATCTATTCCGGGATATAACACAAGAGATACGTTAAATGCTTTGGAAAGAGCTAAAATGGCTGCTGCGTTCTTTTTTACATTGCCTGGGCCTAAAATGCTATGGCAGTTTGGAGAACTTGGCTATGACATAGACATTAACTTCAATGGACGAGTAGGCAACAAACCATTGCCTTGGGGCGAAGGTAACTTGGGGTATTATGAGAATGAATTTCGCCAGCACCTGCTCACTGTCTATCGGGAGTTGCTAAATACGCGAAAAGAATATTCGTCAATTTGGAATAGCGCTGGTTCTACCTACGAGACCAAGCTCTCGGGGAACACCAAATATATTTCCATTGACAATGGAGTTGTTGATTTTACGATCATAGGAAACTTCGGTTTGGAAGTAGCGAATATTGATCCTCATTTCACCCACACAGGCACTTGGTACGATTATTTTTCTGGGGAAGAAATTAATGTGAGCAATGCAAATAGCGAAATATCATTGACCATCGGTGAGTTCCATGTTTATACAGATTCCAAAATTTCAGATGGATTTGATGATGTAATAGCGATCTATCAAAACCCAGTAACCATCTCGCCTGATAGGTTTGGGATGAGCGATGAAATTACCATCACGTTTGATGCTAATCAGGCCGATCCTGATGGTACCAATGGGCTGGTTGGAGCCAGTGAGGTGTTGCTTTATTCGGGAGTTGTCAAGAATTCACCAACTAATCCACTTTCAGATGTTGTGGATGGTGCCAGCGGCACCATGACAAAAGTTTCTGGGGAGACAGATAAATGGGAAATTACCCTCACACCAAAAGATTATTATGGAGTGTCTGCAGAAACTAACGTTTTTAAAATAGGAATGTACTTTAAAGACAATAGCGGAAATTTGGGTAAGGGATTTAGAGGCACGACAATTTTCGCAAGTGTTAATCAGTCGGGAAATATTGTAACAGTAACTCCTCCGGGTTTCAATAAGGATACGGAAATAATCTTAACTTTTGATGCTGCTTTGGGCCAAGGCGAGTTAGCAAATGCAGGCGCAGTGTACATGCATGGTGGTGTTGTGACAAGAGATACGGATGCGCCTACAGGGAATGATTGGGCGAACATTGTAGGGAATTGGGGCGAAGATGATGGTATTGGCAAAATGGCCAAAGTGCCAGGGTCGGCTACAAAATGGCAATTGATCATGACACCTGCGAGCTATTACAACTTGGCAGCAGATCAAGACATTCATTGGTTATCTATGGTTTTTAGATCAGCAGATGGGAATGCCAAAGGGACGGGGGCTGCTAATTCGACCTTCGAAAATGGAATAGTCACGGATAATGGAGATATTTTCGTCAGAGTCACAGGACTTGATGGAGGTGGCGAAGAATTGGCCACAAATGATGCATTTGTGATGAATATATACCCTAACCCTTCATATGGGGAGATAACCATCATCAACTCTACGGGCAATGAGGCTGTCATTAAGATATTCGATGTTTCGGGACGTTTTGTAAGTGAAAAGTCTTTTGGGCAAAACACGAATCTTGATTTACGATCATTTGAATCAGGCGTATATTTTTTAAAAATTCAAACAGGAGATTCAAGTGAAACTAGAAGGATTATTATCAAATAATCCTTCTGACTTACTTTTACATTTTTATAACCAAGCGAATTTGATTCAATGAATAGATTCATGATGCTGACCATCATATCGGCGACTATTTTTTATACGGGGTGTAAAGAGAACACCCAATATTTGACGACTCTGGAAAACCCTGAGACATTTCAATCTGCCATGAAGCGATTGACAGATATCATTGTTCATGATATCTTTTCACCACCGGTGGCAAGTAGGGTATATGTATACCCTAATGTGGCGGCATATGAAGTTTTGGCACAAGCCAAGCCTTCCCGCCTCAAGTCCCTGTCAGGTCAGTTAAATGGCCTCTCGAGTATTGAAAAGCCTGGAGTGGATGTCAATGCCGAACTAGCTTCCATACATGCGTTTTTGAAAGTAGGGAAAACCTTTATTTTCTCGGAAGATAAAATGGACGCATTCACAGAGGCATTGTATTCGAAGTTGGAGAATGAGGGCTTGCCTAGCCGGGTAAAAAAAGCATCCTTGGCTTATGGCGATAAAGTAGCGGATCATGTACTAGCCTGGGCGGACAAGGATATGTATAAGCAGTCGCGCACTTATCCAAAATATACCGTACAAAAGGAAACTTTCTTGTGGAAGCCAACGCCTCCTGATTATATGGAAGGGATAGAGCCACATTGGAAAAAAATAAGACCCATGATTCTGGATTCTTCTGATCAATTTCCGCCAATCCCACCACTAGCGTTGACAATGGAGAAGGATAGTGAGTTTTACAAGCAGCTATTGGAAGTATACGAGGTAGGTAAATCATTGTCAGGAGAGCAGCAAGAAATCGCTAAATTTTGGGATTGCAATCCTTACGTTTCTCATCATAGAGGACATGCCATGTTTGCCACCAAAAAGATAACGCCTGGTGGACATTGGATGGGTATTACCGCAATAGCGACAAGAAATGCCAAGGCCGATTTCACGGAAACGGTAGAAGCATATACAAGAGTTTCTGTATCGCTTTTTGATGCATTCATTAGCTGCTGGGATGAAAAATGGAGAACGCTTGTCATACGTCCCGAAACCTTGATTAATCAATACATGGATGAAGAGTGGGTGCCTTTACTGCAGACACCTCCATTTCCTGAATATACAAGTGGGCATAGCGTAATTTCCACCGCAGCGGCCATTACGTTGACTGATTTTTATGGGGAAAATTTCAACTTTACAGATACTACCGAAAATGAATATGGTTTGCCAACACGATCTTTTGATTCCTTCATTTCAGCATCACAAGAAGCAGCTATTAGCAGAATGTACGGTGGCATACACTACATGATGGCGATAGACAATGGTGTGGATCAAGGAGATAGAGTTGGAAAATTTGTCGTGGCTAACCTTAATACTACCGTAACCCCAGGGATTACACAAAATCAATAAATGATGATTAAAAAACATATCACCCAAACGTTAACAGCAGGATTGATCCTGCTGTTTTTTTCTTGCACCCAGCCTGAGAAAACCACCACCCAGATATCAGAAAGCACTCAGAATAGATATAAACCTTGGGAGGATATTCCTGAGATTTTTGAAGCCGTACAAATGCAGGCAATATTTCCTGACTCCAAGACATTTGTAGACTACATCCCAACAAAAGATCTGGAGACAATTAAGAATACCTATTCTATAGAATCTTTAGAAATTGATTTTAGCTTGATAGCATTTGTCTCAGCAAATTTTAGAGCACCAAAATCATATGATTTTCCGCAGATGGAAATAGAGGATATTGCTTTGAATCTGACAAAAAAATGGGAGTATCTCACTCGTGAAGCGGCAGAACAAAATGACTTTTCCACCTTGATTGCAATGCCAAAGCAATATGTGGTGCCCGGAGGTAGATTCAGAGAGGTGTATTATTGGGACAGCTACTTTACCATGATTGGTCTGGGAGTCTCTGACCGCACAGACTTGATTGGCGCAATGCTGGACAATTTTGCATTCCTTATTGAAGAGGTAGGTTTTATTCCCAATGGTAATAGAACGTACTATTTGGGAAGAAGTCAGCCGCCATTTTTTGCTTCTATGGTCGCACTTTATGGCAAGTTGACTAGCGAAGAGCAAATGCTCAAATACCTTCCTGCCATTCAAAAGGAATATGATTTTTGGATGTCTGATTCAGACTTACTTAGTGAGAAAAATCAAACAGCGCGACGAGCAGTTTGGATAGCCGATGGGGTGGTGATGAATCGCTATTGGGACGATCTTGATTTTCCAAGACCAGAATCCCATCGCGAAGATGTAGCGTTGGCCGAGCATCTCGATGGCAAAGCAAAAGATCAATTGTATCGAAATTTAAGAGCAGGAGCTGAATCAGGCTGGGATTATAGTACTAGATGGTTTAGTGATAAAGAAAAGTTTTCTACTATTCGAACCACGGAGATTGTTCCGGTTGATTTAAATAGTTTGTTATACCAATGTGAAAATATTTTAGCACAATTATATGCCAATGATGGTAAAGAGAATCTGGCTAAAGACTACACTGCTAAGGCGGAAAAAAGAAGAGATGCCATTAACAAATATTGTTGGAATGAGCAGCTAGGCGGGTACACGGATTATGTTTTCACAAAAAGCGAACAGGAAAGTCAATTGACTTTGGCGGGTTATTATCCATTGTATTTCAAAATAGCGACCGAAGCACAAGCCAAAACGCAAATAGCGAATCTGGAGCAGTTTTTAATGCCTGGTGGGCTTGTTACTACAACCATTGAGAGTGGTCAACAATGGGATGCGCCAAATGGCTGGGCACCACTGCAGTGGATAGGCGTCAAAGGCTTGCAACATTATGGCGCCAATGCGGAGGCAAGTGAAGTTGCGCAGCGATGGATTCGTGTCAATAAGAAAGTCTTTGACAATACCGGAAAGATGATGGAGAAGTACAATGTGATGGATACCACTTTGTTGGCCGGAGGAGGCGAGTACCCAACACAAGATGGTTTTGGCTGGTCCAATGGCGTGCTACTAGGATTAATGTCAGAAAACGCCAAGTACTGAGCCGCTATTATGGGATTGAAATTTAATTGGGAGAACTAACTGTTTCAGTCACTTTACCATTATCACAGTCAACAAAACTTATAATCTGAGTTCGATTAATAAATAGGTAAAATGCCTTCTATAATGGTTAGTTTGAGTCTTGGTGAAAATTTCACTGGTTGAGCGGAGTGACAGGCTCGCCTAGAGGGTTGGAATTTTTCCCGCAGGCGATCCTGCGGTCTTTTTCGGTGCGACGATTCGCCGGTGCGACGATTCGCCGGTGCGACGATTCGCCGGTGCGACGATTCGCCGGTGCGACGATTCGCCGGTGCGACGACACAGACAAGAAAAAATGACTAGCCGCTCGCGGAGAGCCGCTCAGCTTGAGGGTAAAACTTTATTAAATGCTCAAAAACGATTATCTTGATCTTAATTTTAGCTACAAAGTGATAGGTTATTAATCGAACGCAGGTTTGTACTACCATCAAAGTCACCCATGGTCGTTTCGATTTAAAATACATGCCTTAGTTTTCTTGAGTGTTGACAGGAATGGCTACAGGTTTGATAATACTGGGGGACACAAAAAATAAAATTAGAAGCCTATTTTGTCACAACACAATAGGCTTTTTTATGCTCTGAATTTGTGTTGTTAAAAAATTATTATTTTTTCAATCGTTTTCATTCATATATCGCAATTTACCTTACCCAAAATAGCCGTTTTATTGCCATATTCTTATTATCATAGAGATGGGAAATATAAAATAAACACGCTAATCCAAAACAAATAATGGAAAACGTATCACTCAGTATTATTGATATCGTCATCATTGTGGTCTACATATTTGGGATCATTTGGTACGGTATTTCAAAAGGGAAGCAACAGTCCTCCGAAGACTATTTCTTGGCGGGTCGAAATATGACTTGGCCAATTGTAGGTATTTCACTCTTCGCCGCTAATATTGGAAGTAACACCCTTATCGGTCTTACCTCGGACGCATTCAACACTAATTTGGCTGTCTACAACTATGAATGGATGGCAGCCGTGGTGTTGGTTTTCTTTGCCATCTTTTTCTTGCCATTTTATCTCCGCTCCAAGGTCTATACTATGCCAGAGTTTTTGGAGCGAAGATTTGATAGTCGATTGAGATATTATTTCTCTTTTATTACGATTGTAGGAAATGTCATTATTGACACAGCCTCAGGGCTTTATGCGGGGAATTTGATATTAAAAATTATTTTCCCTGAGTTAAACTCCCTCGTAATCATCATCTTTTTGGCATTGGCCGCCGCTGCTTACACTATTCCCGGCGGGCTTTCTTCAGTGGTGCATACCGAAGTTATTCAAGCGCTTTTGCTCGTTGCAGGATCCATAATGCTGACCTACTTTGCTTTCGCCGAAGTTGGAGGCTGGGATGGCATGACCATCGGATTAGATCGTTTGAACAATACCAACTATATCAACAAAGGATCAGATGAAATCTTCAGTCTCGTGAGGCCAGGGGATGATGAATACATGCCTTGGACAGGTTTGCTTTTTGGCGTGCCATTATTAGGCTTTTATTTCTGGGCGAATAACCAGTTTATGGTGCAGCGTGTGTTGAGTGCCAAAGATTTGAATCATGGACGTTGGGGAGCATTGTTTGCCGGTTTGCTGAAATTACCCGTATTGTTTTTCATGGTATTTCCTGGCGTGGTGGCCATTGTGCTTTTTGCAGACTTGGATATTAGTGGACTCAACTATATGACGCTGACTGAAGACGGAGGATCGGAGCTTTGCACCAATCTGAAAGACTGTCCAAATATGACCTATCCGGTATTAATCTATAAACTGTTGCCAACAGGAATTCTCGGGCTGGTAATTGCTGGCTTGTTAGCAGCCATGTCCTCAAGCATCAGTGCAACGCTTAATTCTGCCTCTACCTTGATCACCATGGATTTTGCGAATAAGATCAATCCCAATTTGACGAGCAAGCAGTTGGTAAGAACGGGGCAAATGGCGACCGTGGTTTTAGTAATTCTAGCAGCTTTATGGGCGCCACAAATTGAGCGTTTTGGTTCGTTGTTTGAGTATTTGCAATTGGTACTTGGATTTATTGCTCCACCAGTCGTTTCGGTGTTTTTACTAGGCTTGTTCTGGAAAAGGGCTAATTCCAATGGGGCATTTTATTCATTAATCACCGGATTCTTTTTTACCATCACGTTGATTTATATTAAAATGACAGGAGCCGTACCGATGATTGCCGATATTCATTATTTGCATACTGCGCCGATGTTGCTGCTATTCTGCGGCTTGATCAATATTATCGTTAGTTTAGCGACGGCTCCACCTGATGAAAAGCAGATTGAAAGTTTGATATGGACAACCTCTATTTTCAAGGCTGAAACAGCAGAGTTGTCGGGCTTGCCTTGGTATAAGAATTACAGAATATTAGCGATTATTTTATTATTGATTACAGCCGTAGTGGTTGGATTTTATTGGTAAAAAGAAGATTAAAATGGCATTTATAATAGCACTAGATCAAGGAACGACAAGTTCCAGAGCAATACTTTTTAATGAAAAAGGAGCAATATGTGGTGTTCGACAAAAAGAGTTTACCCAGATTTTTCCAAGGAGCGGATGGGTAGAGCATGATCCAGATGAAATCTGGGCAAGTCAGTCTGATGTATTGAAGTCATTATTACATGATTTTAATGTTTCACCAGCGGAAATAACCGCTATTGGGATTACCAATCAAAGGGAAACGGCCGTGGTTTGGGATCGATATACAGGGGAGCCCGTGCACAATGCGATTGTATGGCAGGATAAGCGGACATCAGATTTTTGTGATTCCTTGAAGGAAAAAGGATTGTCAGACAAAGTAAGAGAGAAAACAGGACTTGTGATTGACTCTTATTTTTCGGGAACAAAAATTCGTTGGATGCTCAAAAATATTGATGGCCTACAAGAGCGAGCAGATAAGGGAGAATTGTGTTTTGGCACAGTGGACAGTTGGTTGGTTTGGAAATTGACCAAAGGAGCAGCACACGTAACAGATTATACCAACGCATCTAGGACGATGCTCTACAACATTCGAGAGAATAAATGGGATGATGAATTGCTTTCAATCCTCGAAGTGCCTAAATCTATGCTGCCAGAGGCGCATCCATCTGCCCATCATTTTGGTGATTATGTGCTGAAAGGGGTCAAAATTCCTATTTTGGGAATTGCAGGAGATCAGCAATCCGCACTTTTTGGTCAGGCATGTTTTGAGCCGGGCGAAGCAAAGAATACCTACGGAACGGGTTGTTTTATGCTGATGAACACAGGCAATACCTGTGAAGTATCCAAGCATGGTTTGTTAACAACAATGGCCTGTAGCACCGATGGCTCGTTGACCTATGCGCTAGAGGGAAGTATTTTTATCGCAGGGGCAGCCATCCAATGGTTAAGAGATGCGCTCAAAATTATTGATGATGCCAGGGATTCAGAATATTTTGCCAACAAAGTGGATTCACATGATGTTATTTTAGTCCCCGCGTTCGCTGGTTTGGGTGCTCCATATTGGGACCAATATTCGCGAGGCGCTATCTTCGGTTTGACGAGAGATACAGGGAAAGAGCATTTTATCAAAGCCGCATTGGATGCCATAGCTTATCAGACACGAGATGTAATGACCGCCATGCAGCAGGATTCTGGAATCGAGCTTTCTAGCCTGATGGTCGACGGAGGAGCCACAGCGAATAATTATTTGATGCAGTTTCAAGCCGATATTTTGGGCGTAGAAGTAGACCGTCCCGAAATCACAGAATCTACAGCATTGGGTGCAGCTTATCTCGCAGGACTGAAGGCGGGTATTTGGACCTTAAGTGATATCAAAAAAATTAGAAAAACAGAACGAAAATTTGCACCAAGCATGGAGAAAGAAAGTAGGGATAAAATGTACGGAACTTGGAAGAAGGCGGTAGAGAGAACATTTAACTGGGCAAAAGAGCAATGAATATTTTCAATTCCAACAACAGGAATAAACTTGTGAATAGGCTGAAATCAACGAATTATGACCTTATCGTCATTGGTGGAGGCATCACTGGGGCAGGCATTGCTTTAGATGCTGCGGCAAGAGGCTTGGAAGTAGCGCTTATTGAAAAAAACGATTTTGCCTCTGGCACAAGCAGTAAATCTACGAAGCTGATTCATGGTGGATTGAGATATTTGAAGCAATTCGAGATAGCCTTGGTTAGAGAAGTAGGACAAGAAAGAGCAATCGTACACAACCTAGCGCCTCACCTTGTCAAATCCGAGAGGATGCTTTTGCCTTTGATCAAAGATGGGACTTATGGTAAAATTATGACCTCTGTTGGATTGATGGTCTATGATGTGTTAGCTGGTGTGGAAAAAGTGGACCAGCGCAAAATGCTTACGAAAGAAGAAACCATGAAGCTCGAGCCGTTGATGGATGAGTCCAAGATGGAAGGAGGAGGCATTTATGCAGAATATCGAACCGATGATGCAAGGTTGACGGTAGAGATACTCAAGACCGCTAGTAATTTCGACGCGGATATTATCAACTATGCGGAAGCGACTGATTTCATTTATACAGATGGTAAAATTTCCGGTGTTCAATGGAAGGATAAGCTGACCGAAGAAAACTATGAAATGCATAGCAGCTTTGTCATAAGTGCCGCCGGTCCGTGGGTAGACGAGCTTAGGAAAAAGAATAAATCGCTACAAGGCAAAAAATTACATCCTACAAAAGGCGTTCACATCGTGTTACCATGGGATAAATTTCCAGTAAAGCAATCCGTTTATTTCGATGTGCCCGATGGACGAATGATTTTTGCTATTCCACGTGATCGCGTGACCTACATTGGCACGACTGATACGGATTATCACGGAGATATCAACGATGTAAGAACCAACATTGGAGATGTAGAATATCTGATAGATGGAACAAAACATATTTTTCCAAGCCTAAATATTACAGTGGAAGATGTGGAGTCCAGCTGGGCTGGATTACGCCCGCTGATAGAAGAGGAAGGTAAATCTGCTTCTCAGCTTTCTAGAAAAGACGAGATTTTCGAGTCGGAAACAGGCCTGCTTTCTATCGCAGGAGGTAAGTTGACAGGTTATAGAAAGATGGCAGAGAGAATTGTCGATAAACTCGGCGAACGGATTGAGAAACAAACCGGCGACCCCATTAAGTCTTGCTCCACAGACAAGCTGATTCTTATGGGTGCTGGCTTTAAGAGCGACGCTGATGTTGCCAAGTATCGGTCGAGACTTAAAGACGAAGTTGAGAAACTAGGTTTGGATCGATATTATGGAGAGTACCTCACCAGTAACTATGGCCGACAATCAGATGAAATTCTCAGCAATTTTGATAAGCAAAAGGCTAAAGACCCAGAAATCAAGCTGGCGTTAGCCGAGCTCCATTTTACGATTGAAAATGAGGCAGTGCATTCGCTATTAGATTTTTTTGAGCGCCGTACAGGCAGACTTTATTTTAATATAAAGTCGATTCCCAAACTTATTGATCCAGTCTCGAAAGCCATGTCCGAAATGTTCAAGTGGAGTAAAAAGAGAAAAATGCAAGAGCTAGCTTGGCTAAACCACGGCATACAGGTGGCCAGTAATTTCGAGTAATGCTATATGACTGAAAATACTAAATCGGCGGAGCTCTTAGCGAAAATTTTAGCAAGTGAGGAGGCTGAAAGTTATGATCCGAAGTTTGAAAAAAGGTTAAAGCATAATTTCGAGACAATTTTTCAGAACTTTCATAAGCTCTATCCAAATCGAAAGGATTTGTGGGAACATATTGAAAAGCTCATTACGGTTCTGAATAATAGCCATCAAGTGCGGGCATCAGCTTTAAAAACGATAGACGATTATCGGGAAGCCAATCCTCAATGGTTTTTGAGTGAAAAGATCGCCGGTATGATGCTATACGTCGATCGGTTTGCTGGAGACCTGAAAGGGCTGAATCAAAAATTGGATTATTTTGAAGAATTAGGTGTGAACCTTCTTCATATAATGCCCATCCTGAAGTCTCCGCCAAATGACAATGATGGCGGCTATGCAGTCTCAAATTACAGGGAAATAGCGCCATCGATCGGCACTTTATCAGACCTTAATAAGCTATCCGAAGATATGAAGAGCAAGGACATGCTCCTGATGATGGATTTTGTGCTTAATCATACGTCGGATCAGCATGAGTGGGCAGAGAAAGCCAAAGCAGGCGATAAAAAATACCAAGATTATTACTATTGCTATGATGACCGATCCATTCCCGATCAATTTGAGCAATCACTTCCTCAGGTTTTCCCCGATACCTCGCCGGGAAATTTTTCTTATTCAAAAGAAATAGATAAGTGGGTCATGACAGTCTTCAATAACTTTCAATGGGACCTCAATTACACGAATCCGGCGGTATTTATAGAGATGGTAGATATTTTGCTATTTCTCTCCAATCAAGGAATAGACATCATCCGATTAGATGCCTTGGCTTTCATGTGGAAAAAGATGGGTACAGATAGCCAAAACTTGGAGGAGGCCCATTTATTGGTTCAAACGATGAAATCATGTGCGCAGATTGCTGCGCCTGGGACACTTTTTTTAGCGGAAGCGATAGTTGCTCCACCTGAAATAGTCAAATACTTTGGTCGAGTCGATAAAACGAGCAACGAGTGTGATATTGCCTACAATGCCACAACCATGGTGCTCCTTTGGGATAGTATTGCCACGAAAAATAACCGACTTTTATCGACCACCATTCATAATATCCCCAAAAAACCAAGAGGGACGACCTGGCTGAATTATGTCAGATGTCATGACGATATTGGCTTGGGTTATGAAGATCAGCATGCCGAATGGGCAGGCTACAGTCCATGGGATCATCGCCAATTTTTGATCAACTTTTTAACTGGCAAACCAGATTGGTCTTTTGCTCGAGGGCTACCTTTTATGGAAGACAAGGAAAAAGGCGATGCGAGAATCTCCGGTAGTCTCGCTTCTCTTGCTGGTTTAGAAAAAGGCATCCTTGAAAGCGATCAATCACAAATACATTTGGCGATAAAGCGAATAGTATTGCTTCATAGCTTCATTATATCTTACGGTGGTTTGCCTGTTATCTATGCTGGTGATGAGCTGGGCACGTTAAATGATTATTCCTTTGAAAACGACCCCATCACGGCAAAGGACAATCGGTGGATGCATCGGCCTAGAATGGATTGGCCTACAGCAGAATTAAGAAAAGAGTCGAACACTTATCAAAGTGAAATTTTCAAAAGTACTCGCCGATTACTTGAAATAAGAAAAGAAAGTCCTGAGTTTGCGGACTATAATAATTGCCATTTGGTGGATTGCCACAATCAGCATTTGCTGTCTTATGTTCGTGTTTTTGATCTGTACAAAACCCTTGTAGTGGCCAATCTTAATGATCGTCCTGAAGCATTAAAATTTGAAATAATTGAATATATGGGCTTTGATACCAGTAAGGATCTTTATGATAAGATCACTGAAGAGAAGCTCACCTTTAATAAATATAGTTATCAATTAGACCCATACCAGTTTGTATGGATTTATCAGAAGTAAGCACATGGAAAGAGTTTGGTGGAAAGAGGGTGTCGTATATCAGATTTACCCACGTAGTTTCAACGATAGCAATGGCGATGGAATAGGTGATATTCAAGGAATTATCCAAAAACTAGATTATCTCAAGAGCCTTGGGGTGGATATTATCTGGTTATGTCCGATTTTCAGTTCGCCAAATGATGACAATGGCTATGATATTAGTGATTATCGTGAGGTGATGACGGAGTTTGGCTCCATGGCTGATTTTGATTTGCTTATGGCCGAAATGAAAAAGCGAAACTTACGACTCCTCATGGACCTGGTCGTGAATCATAGCTCGGACGAGCATGCGTGGTTTGTGGAGTCAAGATCTTCCCTAGATAGTCCGAAACGCGATTATTACATCTGGAAAAAAGGCGTTAACGGAGGCCCACCAAATAATTGGCAATCATTCTTTGGTGGAGATTCATGGAGATATGACGAGCAAACAGACGAATATTTCCTAAGGCTTTTTACCTCGAAGCAGCCCGACCTCAACTGGGAAAATGATGACGTAAGAATGGAAGTGTACGATGTGATGAAATTCTGGCTCGATAAGGGCATTGATGGTTTTCGCATGGATGTGATCTCCTTGATCTCTAAGCGAGGATATGAGGATACTCCTTTTGAAGAGTTAAATGAGACTGTTCAAAAAGTGTATGCCAATGGCCCGAGAGTACACGAATTTTTGCAAGAAATGAATAAAGAAGTCCTGTCAAAATACGACATGATGACCGTTGGCGAAGGGCCTGGAATAGCCTTAGAAAATGGATTGGATTATGTAGGAATCGGTCGAAAAGAGCTCCATATGGTGTTTCATTTTGACCATATGTTTATCGATCACGGTCCCGGAGGGAAATTTGATTTCGTGCCTTACGATCTTGTGGATTTCAAAAAGGTGTTTTCCAAATGGGATAAAGAACTCGCTGGCAAGGGCTGGAATAGTATATTTCTTGGTAATCATGATTTTCCTAGGATCGTTTCTCGTTTTGGAAATGATAAAAATTATTGGAAAGATTCCGCCAAAGCCATTGGCCTATTGCTCCATACACTCCGAGGAACTACCTATATCTATCAAGGAGATGAGATAGGGATGACAAATGTGGCTTTCCCATCAATCGATGATTACCGCGATATTGAAACACACAATGTCTATTCGGAAGCCAAAGCTCAAAATAAGGATCTGGGTGACCTGATGAAGCAAATCCATATTCAAGGGAGAGACAATGCACGTACGCCAATTCAATGGTCGTCGGAAGTCAATGGGGGATTCACTGAAGGTCAACCTTGGATCAAGATAAATCCCAATTACAGAGAAATTAATGTGGCGAATCAACAGGAAGATCCAGACTCAATTCTTAATTTTTATCGGCAGTTAATAAAGCTGCGGAAGAATAATCTGACCTTGGTTTACGGCGATTATCAAGACATAGACTTGAGTCATACCAGTATTTTTTCGTTCTGGCGCTGGGAGGAGAATTCAACTTATCTGGTAGCAATAAATATGTCGGAGCAAGCGTCATCTGTCTCCATAGATGATAAGTTTAATTTGGACAATAAAGTGTTGCTCCTTTCCAACGTAAGTAAGGAACCAGTTTTTAACAACAACCTTCTGGAGCTAGGACCTTGGGAGGCAGTGATTTTTAAAGTATAAAAAAAGCAAATATGGCTATTTAAGGAATTGATCTTGGCGGGACAAAAATTGAAGGAGTAGTTATCAATTCAATAAAAAATCCAGAAGTATTACTGCGCAAACGTATCCCCACAGAGGGAGCTCAGGGTTATCAGCATATAATCAAGCGGATAGTACAACTGATCACGGAAATGAGCGAGGAGCTAGGGCAGAAACCCGAGATCATCGGAATGGGCACGCCTGGAACGATAGATCCCACGTCTGGCCTGATGAAAAACAGCAATACAACGTGCATCAACGGTAACCCATTTGATAAAGATTTGGAAAAAGCACTCGGACTTCAAGTGCGAATGGCCAATGATGCCAATTGCTTTGCGCTAGCAGAAACACGGCTGGGGGCTGTAAAAACGCAGTTGCCGAATGCAAAAGTCGTTTTCGGGGTGATCTTGGGTAGCGGCGTAGGAGGAGGAGTGGTGATTAATAATGAAATCATTGCTGGCCGACACGGAATAGGAGGCGAATGGGGACATAATTTTCTCGATGAATCTGGGGGGAAATGCTATTGCGGTAAAACAGGATGCGTCGAACGAATACTTGCTGGCAAATCATTAGAGCGCTATTACATGGAGGTTTCAGGAGCTGAAAAAAAACTAAAACAGATTTATTTGGACTACATGGAAGGTACGGATGTCTACGCCACTCAAACGATTAATCGTTTGATCACCAATTTTGGAAAGGCGCTTGCCAATGTTATCAACACACTCGACCCAGATGCGATCGTGATAGGAGGAGGCGTTGGAAATATTGATTTAATCTATACGGAAGGCGTCAAAGAGCTCGAAAAGCACATCTTTAACGATAGGCTAGAAACGAAAATATTAAAGCCAGAGCTAGGCGACAGTGCGGGCGTTTTCGGTGCAGCAATGTTAGTGGCAGGATAAAATAGTCAATGCAAGCCGCCAATAAGGGTGTTAATCTTTGCGAAGCAACCCTCAAGCATAAAGGAGTGAAAGAGGATAATGAGTGCTAAAAAGCACATTAGCACATGCAAATTTATGGATCAATACGTTTGATAGCTGACAAGAGCTGCTTGATGAAATACCAAAGTATAAGTACTAATCTGAGATCGATTAAAAACGTACCACTTTTTGGCGGAAATTAGTGACGTAATAATTGCGCACTTATATAGCGTCTAATTTGGAGACAATACATTTCATTACCGCCAATACTGTCCAAGGAACCTATTTTTGTAATGGTCTCCTGTATTCTAGGTAATACAGACTTAATGATTCGGTAAGATTAAAGTAGTGGCTCAGGTTAAATTTTATTCTTACTTTGAGCAATCATTCCCAAATCGTTTGAAGCTAGCAAATAAAATTGTATACCAAAACCTCGATCGCCTTTTCAAAAAGTCAGAGACAGTAGAGCTACGAAAAAATGACAGTTGGGTCATTTTTAGCGACCTGCATATGGGTGATGGAGGCTCAACAGATGATTTTAAACTCAATGCCGACCTCTTTAAAACCGCACTGGAATCCTACTACAATGAAAAAAAGTATGCGCTCTTGCTCAATGGAGATATAGAAGAACTTCAACGATTTTCTTTGACTAAAATTTATGAAAATTGGAAAGACGTCTACCGCATTTTTGACATTTTCCAAGCCAAAGACAAACTGGTCAAAACTGTAGGAAATCATGATATCGCGCTGTTTGACAAGCTAGAGCTGCCATTCAATTATAAGCATGTCGAAGGATTTAAGCTCAAACACAAGCATGATTATTTGTTTTTTTATCATGGACATCAGGCATCTAAGAAATTTCAAAAACACAATCGACTCATTGGACTTACGCTTAAGTATTTTGTCAATCCTCTTGGCATCAAAAACTACTCCGTTGCTCACAGCAGTAGAAAGCAATTCAAAATAGAAAAAAGAGCCTACGCATACTCTGCCTATCGCAAAGTGGTGTCCATCATTGGTCATACGCATAGACCACTATTCGAGTCTATGCACAAAACAGAACGCCTGAAATATAAGATCGAAAAACTTTGTAGAGAATTCTTAGATGCTCCGACAGTAGGGGAACAAGAGGAGATAAAAGTCGCCATTAAGTCTTACAAAAAAGACCTCAAACAATATTACAGAATACATCAACCGACCAATTTTGATAGCTACGTATACAATACTATCTTTCATATTCCATGTTTGTTCAACTCTGGATGCGTGATTGGAAAGCGCGGCATGACCTGCTTGGAGGTTGAAAATGGCATGATTCGCCTCGTTCACTGGTTCGATGGCAATATCAATAAGAAGTATTTGCAACCCACTGGCTATGAGCCCGAAAGGTTGGGAAATACAGACTATTTCCGCATGATCATCAATGAAGAATCCTTGGATTATGTCTTCACAAGAATAAAGTTCTTGGCATAGCGCTACGCTGTTTATTTCAATGTGGCGGAGTTTGATTGTGATGCTTTAATAGAAAGATGACTAATCCAAGTTCGATTAATAAAGAGATAATATGCCTGCTAAGGTGGTTAATCTGAGTTATGATGACAATTTCACTGTTTGAGCAGAGCGACAGGGCCGCCTAGCGGTTTGAAATGTTCTGGTCTTTTTTCGGTTTGACGATTCGGACAAGAAAAAATAACTAGCCGTCCGAAAAGAACCGCCCAGCTTGAGGGTAAAACGGTTTTAAAAGCGCAAGAGCAATTATTACGTCATTAATTTCAATTATAAAGTGGTAAGTTAATTGTTGAACTCCGGTCTCTACAATCTTTATTTTTAATTACTATTGCGGTTAATGGTGTATTATCTTACTTTCATTGGGTGATTATTTGAACTGAATGAAAGGTACCTATCCGCTGATTAAAAGGGTTGTTAGTGCTTTTGTTGTTGGTTTTAGATTATCAATAATAAATCTGAGGGTATGTCTGATTAGGGTGAGGGAAGTGCGGATAGCCAGATGTTTCAGCGCCTACGAGCAACTTGAAATTATTTACTGCACTAAGAATTAAATATTTTATATAGAAGCGATATTAGGAATTGCCATTTTATTCGGAGTTATTGTGCTATTGGAGCCTGGATGCTGAGAATTGATGAAGTCATTAAATATCTAAAAGAAATTCTAGAAGAATTGAAGAAAATCAAACCAACTTTTGAATTTGAAAAATGAACTAATAAAATTGGGCTAACAGAAATTATTGGTTGTATCCTAAATTTATTTCTAGCTGCTGTCGATGGAACATGTGCCGCTGAGAAATTGTAGTACTTTTTACCGAGGACAATCCGCAGGAGTTTTGTCATTCTGAACGCAGTACTATTTTGAACCATTGTGAGCCTCGGCAAAATTCACAAGTTTGGAGCTATTCCCTAGCTGTGAGCATACGACCGATCGCTCAGGGTTAAAGAGAATGGAGTCACTACAATAAGCAAGGAAGTAAAAATAAAAGGTGATAAAAACATTAGCTGTCAAAAAAAAAGATCATTAATATCAAGAGTTATGCGGACAAACCAAAATTCATTATGGCTAATTGATAGGTTTGTTTTTGCTGACGTCTCTATTATTATAACATTGATTGTTGGCTGGAATAGCATAATTAACTTCTTCGAATGATGATTAACAAAGCCGAAATAGATGGAAATGGAAATATTGTGATCGAAGATTCTGACAAGGCAGAAATTACAATTAACATCAATAATCCCAAGGAAAGCAGAAATTTCCTCATAGACTTTCAAAACAAGCTAAGTTTCTTACCCTCCGAAATATTAAAGCTTATGGAATGTAAGAACCCAAATAACGCTGAACTTGAAAAGCAATCTAATATCTATTTGGGGCTTAACATCAGTTATTCTGGAATGGGGATACTTGGGATATCATTCAAAGTAACGATATTCGATTTAATCGAAGAAAATTGATTTTTTAACTCTCTATTCTTTAAGTTTTCAGGATCTTTCAAAGCTACTATCAACACATTTCTGTTATCAGACAAAACCTTTAATATTGCTCTTTACAAGAAATTAGAATATGACGAAGTTGTAAAAGAAGATTATCCAATTAGACCGAACTCAAAGGACATTTTCGATGGGGTAATTGCAAAAGATCTGAACTCAGCTGCTAAAGTTATAGTCAGTACAACAATTGGGGAGGTTTATAATTCGGACGAATTCAGAATAGATAATCTTCTAGAGAATTATAAACATACCGGATAAACTCTTTATCTCTTACATTACCTATGAATTAATAGGGGTTTATCGGTTACGATACCTTAGGGTATTTGGAAAGTTATTTAAAATGTGTGAATTTATTAATTGCTGTGGTTTTAAGAAAGCGGTATTTACGGTATTTTTTTAAAGCTATGTAACCTTTAAAGGCACTAGTCAATTTGTTTTGGACGAGTAATCGTTCAGTTGTAATAAAGAAGAACAATAAAACCAGATGATTAAATTTAGGAATGAAAACAATCTTCTGCTTCTGGAATATGATTCAATGTCTGATAATCGATGGATTTTTGAATTATTTGATAACGAAGAGCAATTGACCTTAAAAAAGACCTTCACTTTCTCTCAAGAAAATTTACATTCAATTGATCAAACTAACTCGCTAAAACCAGATTATGAAGAACCTGTAGAATTTGTCTTAGGGACTTTGGAAGGTAATTACTACAAAATTTCCAAGGAGAGATTGACGATAACTTATTCAGTATTTATTCATATTAACGTAAGATTAACATCCAAATTTTTTACTGGAGAAAAGAACACATCTTTCCTTCGGAAAATTGACAGCTTGGTTAATGAGGATATCTATATTGGTGGGGATAATGTAAATGCGTTGTTAGAAAGTGATTACAATAGAATAGTTAAGGCTTTTCCGAATAATTATGAGTTGCAAAAGTATGTAAACGCTCGTGTTAGTGTAGTTCTGAAGGATTACTTTAACACTGCAATTGATGCTGAGAGAGCATACAATAATTACATGAATAAGAAGACTAGTCAAAAAGGTGACAATCTTCTTGATATGTTTTTAGATAATGAGTTTTTTAAGTTTTCTGAGATACTTAAAAAGCTCGAGATAATGCTTAAGAATGAGGATACGTACAATGAGAAGCAATGGCAAGATGAAATATTGCAAATAATTTTACTTTTATATCCTAAATATATACTCGCCTTTAAAGAAGCACCTGTTAAGGACACATATTATGACACGATGAGAAGTGTAGACTATATGTTGATTGACTCATCAAGAAACATAGACATTGTTGAAATTAAAAGACCCTTCGATAATTGCATTGTTTCTAAAAACCAATACAGGGACAATCATATTCCTTTGAGAGAACTTTCTGGAACAATAATGCAGATTGAGAAATATATTTTTAATTTAAATAGATGGGGAAAAAGAGGAGAGGACAGTTTAACAAAGAAATATAAAGATCAACTGCCCGAAGGTTTCGAGGTAAAAATCACTAATCCCAACGGAATAATTATTATGGGGCGAGAAGACAAACTTAATAATGTTCAAAAGAAAGATTTTGAAGTAATAAAAAGAAAGTACAAAAATATTGTTGACATTATCACCTATGATGACTTGTTGACACGTTTGAAGTTTACAATTGAGCAACTAAAGCCATCAATTGGAGATACGTAAAAATGAACTACCCTACCGCCAACACTCCCCCGCACACCCACACTCCCCCATAAAAAAACTTAACGAGCAGGATTCATTTACATAATCCGTAAACTAATTGTAGATTAATTTACGGATATGGGATACTCTTTATAAATTTAATAGATGGTAATTGAAGAAGTCAAGACTGGAAATATTCTTGTTGTTGAGATTATTCCAGTATCTGATAGAGACTATGACAGAATAACAAAGAAACAATTCTGGTTTAACTGGAAGGAAGAAAAAGGTAAAAGCGTCTACAAACTTCAAATACAGGGAACTGATGAAATACTTGGGCTAATGTCCATCATGGACATTAAAAAAGAGTCACGGATTGAAATCAGACTTCTCTCAGTTTCAGCTGAGAATAGAGGAACTGATAAAATATACGAACATATAATTGGTGATTTGATAACATATGCATCTAAACATTCATTAAGGCTATCTGGCGAACTAGCATGTGTATCTCTTATTCCAAAAACTGAAATAGTACAGCATTACATAGATAAATATGGCATGTTTAAAGCAGGGGTAAGTTTATGTTTAGATGGAAGAGATTTAATTAACTTGATAAATTCTTACGATCATGATTGATGAGGAAAAAGATAAAGAATTAGAGGAGTTCAAGTATCTGATAGATTCTAGAAACTTATCTGAAAAGGTGAGGAAGACGAATACTGCTGGAATTTTGAAAGCTAGATCAGCTAGATTAAAACAAAGGTCTAGTTATGATATTAAATTAGCCAAACTAATGCAACTTAAATTACAAATGGAACAGTATTTAAAGACTCCTAAATACGATGAAAAGTTTTCTTTTTCAAACTGTTTGGCTAGGTATGTTGATACAATTTACGACAAGAGAAAAAACTTTGCATATGACATAAGTATCGAGCCACTAATGTTAAGTCAGGTAATCAATAATCATAGAGAACCTCAGGAGAAGTTTATGTTGAGATTAATCGTTCATTCTGAGAGGTCATTCAAGCCAATAACAAAGTTTGATCAAAGTACATGGCATAATGTTTATTTTAAAGAAAAAGTGGGGAAAGTCATGTCCACTCAAAAGCAATGGAGAAGTTCGGTTGAAAGGTTTGTAGTAAACAACAAACTTGAGACAGAATGATTAAAGGTTAAGGAAACAGTTGCTAAAAACCCATAAAATTATGAGCTATTTGTGAAATTCATTTGAGTCAGATAATTATAATGTAAAACACCAGAGTCATACTCGATATGCCTTAGCCATTATATCTGCCTTCTCTGTTATTGAGGAACTAGAATTAGAAGTGTGTTCAAGTAGCAAAAAACACAGGTTTATCAATAAAAATACTGGAGATTAGAATCCAGTTGTTCTGTCAGATTTGATTAATCGTTTACGAGGAGCTGGTATAACTGACGATTTAACGTTCGACTGGGCATATAGAGGTGCTCCAACAAAAGTTTAAGAAGCAATCCCACCTTTTTTTGGTTTTGACTCAAAACGAACAGAATATGGAGAAGAAATTAGGAACAAAACCCTGACTTTTCCAGAGGCAATTCATAATGCTAGCTACTTAAGAAATTATATCGCTGTGCACCGGTTTAATAAATTGATTTAATTCATAAGTCTATATGATGTATTCAACCTTCAGGCTTTGGCTAGACAATTGATATTAAGAAAACTCAATTTATGGGATATAATGTTGGCTAGGCATGAATGAACTACCACCAACATTCACCCGCACAGCCTTCAGCATAAAAAAACTCAATGACCATGATTCATTGAGTTTTTCTAATTTAAAGATAGTTGCATTTGTTTTAAGAGTAAATCAAATAGAAAGTAGACATCATCAGGTGGTGTATAGTGTGGTGCTTATCGCCAGTTGTCGTGCTCCATTGACTTCAAGACGAGAATGCGCTTACTTTCCTATATGACAACCAAAGAGAGATTCAGAAATTCGATCCTCAACAAGATCAAAAACCTTTCGGACGACAAGCTTCCGAGGCTTGACTCTTATCGGAATGATTGGGGGTCACATTTTTCAACTGAGAAATCTACCTCGTCTTTTAGCGGAATTTTTGAAAGACTGGAGTTAAACGAATAGACTACCCAGCTCCATGAATCCATAAAAGGACTTGATACTGTCAAATTCACGAGGATAAAAAACAAACTAAGCTCCGAATTGGCGAAAATGACCAAAGAGGAAACCACGGTCTATGTCAAACAAGTAAGGTCAGAAAGCTGAATAAAGCCGATCGCCTAATCGAGTTTGATGGCACTACCAGTGTTACTGATGGAGCGCGCATCACATTATCCAGCTCATGTTTCGGCGAATGATAGGTTATCAGACCTTTGCTTTATAGTCGGAACGTATCAATTCTCAAAAATGGGGAGTTAGGATTTCAACTATTTATGAACGATGGTTTTTCGTCTGCATATTGGGTGTGCTTTCCGAGGAAATTGAGTAAGTTTTTGCGTTGGATTGTCTTGGAATTGGAGAGGAGGTAATCTTTTGTTGGATATGCCAGTCGCAACTGTGCCACCCTTGCCGGTCATACCGTGCCACTTTTGAGCCTCCGTTTGCCGATCGCAACTATGCCCTTTTTGGATGAGTTTGCCGGTCGCAATTGTGCCAATTAAAGACTGACTGTGTCGGTGGCAACAGTGCCAATTTTCATGATATTTTCTAACTCGTCAATTAAAAAATTGACGATGGCAG